>Ga0302319_10003746_pt1 | contig 31544 bp, 25 predicted proteins | sample Bog_T0_2_FD_203319 | JGI IMG/M metagenome (GOLD analysis project Ga0302319, IMG submission 203319) | Peat permafrost microbial communities from Stordalen Mire near Abisko, Sweden - Bog_T0_2 | ecosystem: Environmental > Terrestrial > Soil > Wetlands > Peat | place: Sweden: Abisko, Stordalen Mire... | reverse complement strand
ACCTGCCACTGAAAGAGGGGGATTGGAAAGAAGAGACGGCCAAGGTGAAGAAGTTTCTCATCAAGGCCGACCTCGTCGATGCTTTCCGAGGTGTTCGGCTCGAAAGCATCGATAAGCTCGCTCTCCAAACCCACCTCAATCGACTGGCCAAAACACGGTCCAAGGACAGAGTGTTGAACGCTGGAACCTACATGCGGGCCATCTTTCGGGAGGCGGTCGATCAGGACTTTCTTCCCAAAGACCCGGCGCGCTCCGTAAAGGCTCCTTCGACGCTGCGGGATACAGACAAGACGATCCTCAGTTGGGATCAACTCCGATCCGCATTGTCCAGGTTGCAGTTGCGGGACCGGATTCTGCTCACTCTCGACATGACCAATGCTCTGCGGCCGAGCGAACTGTTCGGTCTGAGATGGAATTGCTTCGATCCAGAACTCTGCCAGATCGAGATCAAAGAGACGACCTACAAGGGGAAAATTCGCCCCTGGGGCAAGACCAGAGCGAGTCTCTCGAAGATCCCGATCGCCCGAGCGCTCGCGGACGAACTTCTTGCCTGGCGGCAGCAGTGCCGCGAGGAGCAGCAGAAAAAGAAGCTCGTGCGCGGCCCCTCCGCTGACGATCCCAAAGCGTTCATTTTTCCGGCACGCGGAGGTGGGTTCATCGATTCGGGCAACTACCGCAATCGGGTGCTGCACAAACTGGCCCAAGAACTGGGGCTGCCAAAACTGACGTTCCAGGTCATCCGCCGCACCATTGCGACGCTGGCCAAAGACAAGGGCCACGTCAAGGACATCCAGGGAATGTTGCGCCACACCCGCCTGGCTACGACCACGGATGTTTATATGCAGTCGCTCGAAAGCGGCGTCCGATCTACGGTGGACTCCATTCACGACGAGTTGAGCGCGACCGGCACGTCGGGACCAGGTTCCCCGGCGGTTCCGGTCAGGACGCGCGCGGGCAGCCGAAGCGGCCCTCTCGAGTCTTCGCCGGCTTCAGGAAACGAAAGCGGCGCGATTCCGAAGCCCGCTCGTGGGGTGGTTTTGGAGTTTGCGACAAGAATGCGACAAAGTCAAAGGAAGGAGATGGGTCTAAGTTCTTGATAAATATGGTAGGCACGACTGGATTCGAACCAGCGACCTCTTCCGTGTCAAGGAAGCGCTCTAACCAACTGAGCTACGCGCCTGCAACCAACTCAAATTAGTTTATCAGGATACCCGGCCCAGAGAAAGACGACGCTCACTTTTGTCGTCCGCGGAATGTCGCTTCCCCTGCCGCAACATCCCCGAATACACAAGCCGCAAGCCGCAGGTACGGCTCGAAGTGCGCGCTTAAACTCCAATCACACCAACGGGGGCAATGCTCGCCGCCGCTGCCCCCCCCGTGCTCCTTAGGCAACCTCTGATCAAGTCGAAGTTTCGAAAGGGCACGACTTCAATAGCCTGCCCTGAGCGAAGTCGAAGGGTGCCGCAAGTGCCGCACAATCAACTGGGCTTTACAGGCTGCGGAAAAACTCATTCGCGCGGTAGGCCGTGGATTCATCCTCGACACAAAGCCAATAGACTGAATCGGGCTTTGGCCCTTGAGTTATACCTTCGTTGAGAAGTGACACTTGTGCAGAAGTTCCTTAATCGTGCAACACAACGTTTACCAGTGAACTCTTGATGCACATGCCGGCACAGTCGTATTCAATGTAGCCCAGTTCGCGGAACCGATTCAGAAAAAAGCTCACGCGCGACCTGGTGGTCCCAATCATCTCCGCGAGCGTCTCCTGGCTGATCTTGGCGATCACCGGAACTGGCTCCGTGTCCTGACCAAAATTCGCCATCAGCATGAGTAACCGGGCGAGACGCTTTTCGCTTGAATTGAACAGGTGATCCACCAGATCGGCTTCCATCCGGATGTTGCGGGAGAGAAGATGCGCGAGGAATTGCTCGGCAAACTCCGGCTCACGATGGAGCAGGTCCTGCATCACGCCCCGTTCGATGCGGATGATCGAACTGGCTTCAAGCGCGCTGGCAGAGCAGATACGCGCCGACTGGGCGCCCAGAGAAGCTTCGCCGAAGAAACTGCCTACCGGAAGGTGAGCAATCACTGCTTCCTTGCCGCTCATGGAGACAACCGTGAGCTTCACCCTGCCGCTCTGGATGAAGAAGACCGCATTGGCCGGGTCGCCCTGCGAAAAAACAGATTCGCCAGGCAAGTATTCACTGCGCGATTTTCCGGCAAGCAGGCTGTTCAGCGGAAGCTGAAGGTCAAACGGACGCTCCCGGACCGGCGCAGCGTGATTCGGAACGACCTTCAGCCTGTATTGCGAAACCGGAGGCAGAGGGAACGAGCGGCCCAGCGGAAGCTTTGGTGCTGAACTCTTCATAGTTGCGAATTGAGTAGCCATGGTCGATACCTTTCAGTCTTGGTGGGCAACGGTATGAATTACTGTCATCCTTTGCAATGTCGATATAACCAACATACAAAGTAAGGAGAAAAGTAAATATCGGCGAAAGCTGTTATTGCTGTAGGCTTTTCCAGATAGATTTCGTAGGGTTTCACTTACACCAAAGCAACACACCCGCAACCAGAAAACCAAGCGCTTCGAATCCCACAGAAATGCACGCGAGGCCCACTCCACGCTGCTTATTGGATACTTTCATATCCTGCGATTCACATAACTTCCATGCGCCTTTGCGAGCAAACAAAGACGGCCGCTAGACTTCGCCGCAGCGTAGGAGTCTTATCGGCCCTTCGATTGTCTCGTATGGAGTGCTGGCTGAGTTACAAGCGCGGTCGCGTTTCAATCTGCTCGTGAACTCATCACGGGATCTGAAACTAGATTGCTGCTGCGATCCGAGCAGGCTTTGCGCCGCTCTCCATGATCTTCCTGATCGCCGGAACCAGTTCTTCGGATGCGCTGTTCTTGTTGACATACTCGCTGGCGCCCGCACGCAGACAGCGCAGCGCATACTGGCTCTCCGTCTGGACACTCACCATAATTACAGGAAGGTGCACGTAGGTGTGTTTTACATCCTTCAGCACTTCAAAGCCACTGCGCCCCGGCATGTTGATATCGAGGAGCAGCAAGTCTGGCTGAGATTCGGCCAACTGCGCAAGCACTTCGTCCCCGTTGCAGGCTTCGGTGAATTGAGCTGCCGAAAATGCATCGAGCAATATTTCTCTCAGGCCGCGTCGCACGTTTGCGTGATCGTCTGCTATCAGAATGTTCATCGTTTTATCCGCTCTTCCGTGCCTTATCTTCAACCTGAACCTACATTACCCTAACTGGACGTAAATCGATATCAGCATAGTCCGTGTTTTTTGTGGGGTTATTCTGACACGGACGTGGCGGCTTAATCGATCAGTCCCTGTGTCATGGCGTAGCGAGCCAGTTCCGCATTGCTCTTCATCTGCATCTTTTCCATGATGCGCGCTCGATACGTGCTGATTGTCTTTACGCTGACATGCAGAGATTCCCCAATTTCCGTCAAGGGAATGCCGGCTGCGATCATCCTCATCACTTCGTGCTCTCGGTCTGAGAGCAATTCGTGCAATGGCTTATCGACAGGCTCGTCGAGGTTGGCGATCAGCTTCTCTTGAAGGCTCGCACTGATGTAGCGCCCCCCGCTCAATATCTTCTTGGTTGCGATGGCCAGCTCTTCCGGCGCGCTCTCTTTGTTGATGTAGGCGGCAGCGCCGGCACGCAGGCAGCGCACCGCATATTGCTCCTCTGGATGACAACTTAGGATGATGACCGGCAATCGCGGGTATGTGTGCTTCACATCCCGCAGCACGTCCATTCCGCTGCGCCCGGGCATGCTGATGTCCAGCACCAGTAGGGCGGTCCTGGATTCACCCAGGCGGCTCAGCACTTCATCTCCGGTGCCTGCTTCGGAAAAGTCCGTACCCGGTAGAGCATCTGCCAAGATATCTTTCAGTCCGCGGCGAACAACACCGTGGTCATCTGCTATCAGGATGTGCATATTGCAACCCTCTCTACGCGCGGAATATCCACCGGAAGCCGGACAGTGACCGTCGTCCCATTGCCAGGGGAGCTGGAGATCTGCATGTCGCCTCCGCAGAACTGCGCTCTTTCCTTCATGCCCAGCAGACCCAAAGACCCCAGCGAGTTGGATAAATCAGACTCGCAGAAGCCGACTCCATCGTCCTCCACCACCAGCCGGATGTACTCCTCTTCCTGGCATAGGTCAACGCGTACCAGCTTAGCCTTCGCGTGCCGGATCACGTTGGTCATGCACTCCTGGAAGATGCGAAATGCCGCTGTGGCCCGATCCCCATCAAGATGTAAATCGACCGGCGGAACAATGACTTGGCACTGGATGCCATTGCGCGATGCAAACTCGCTTGCCTGCCATTCAATCGCTGCCGCCAGGCCAAGATCGTCCAACACCCCAGGGCGCAGGCCGCTGCAAATGGTGCGCACCGTCTTCACGCCATTGTTGATTGATTCGATTGACTCCGCAATGCGCGCCAGGACTTTGTCTTCGGACTTCGGTAAGTGACGCGCCATCCAGGTCATATCCATTTTTATCGAAGTCAGAATCTGTCCAATCTGGTCGTGCAGTTCCCGCGCCACCAGTTTGCGGTCCTCTTCGCGCACCCATTGCAACCGTTCAGCCAGCGCCCGCAATTGTTCCTTCTGCAAGACAAGCGACTCTTCTCCGCGCTTGCGTTCTGTGATGTCGCTGTTAATCACCAACACCCGGGGCGCCTGGTCGCGCTTGCCCCATTTGAGCGCCCAGCGACTGGCCATCACAATGCGTCTGCCATCGCGTGCGGTCGTTATAAGGTCTCCCTCCCAATGTCCCGCGCGCATCAGGTCCGCTCTTATCTCGGGCAGCGGCTGTGGAAACTCGCTGTGCAGCAAATCGTGAGAAATCTTCCCCGCAGCCTGGCTTTTGGAGTATCCCAGCATCGCCTCCGCCCCGCGGCTCCAAAACAGGACCGTTCCTTCCATGTCGATTACAAAAACCGAATCCTGCGTCAGCTCAAGCAGTGCAGCCTGCTCGGCAGTTTCTATCTGCTCCTGACGCCTCTCTGAGACATCGCGAAACACCAGCACAACGCCAATCACTCGTCCTTCGCCTGCAAGAATCGGTGCCGCACTGTGCTCCACTGAGACCTCCCGGCCATCTCTCGTCACCAGGTCCACGTGGTTCGCCACAGCCAGAATCTGCTTCTCTTTCAGCACACGCAGCACTTCATTGTCCGCGGTCATCCCCGACTCTTCATTGATCAGCTTGAGCACGTTGCCAATCGGCTGCCCAATAGCCTCGCCGGAACTCCAACCTGTAAGTGCGGTCGCAATGGAGTTGAGAAACGTGATTCGGCCCTCGCCGTCGGTCGCAATCACGGCCTCGCCAATGCTGCCCAGCGTCGCCGTCCACCGCTCTTCGCTCTGCAGCAGCTTGGTGCCCAGTTTTTCAACGTGGTGTCGCGTGAACAGCGCAAGAAAGACCCCGGCGCCCAGCCCAAGGACAAGGCAACTCGTGACCATATAGATCCAACGCCGGTGTGCGCCCTCAACGCGCGTGATTCGCAGGTCCTGTTCAACAGCTTGAAACGCTGCAATCTCTTCTCGAAGCGTATCCAGGTTGTCTTTTCTTATCTGGTTCTCAAGCAGAGTGGGATCGGCCTTCCCGGCACGGCGTAGTGCGATGATCCGGCTGTCGTACTCCACAGCCTGCTGATAACCAACATAGACTTCCTTCAGGTTTTGCTGCTGTGCAGGGCTGTCGGCCACCAACCTGTCCAGTGCCCCGAACTCGGAGTCGAACAGCTTAGTACCTTCGATGTAAGGGCGGAGGAACGTCTCGTCGCCGGTAGTGATGTAGCCGCGCTTCGCAGACTCCATATCTACCAGTACCTTCAAAAGATGCCCGGATTGGTCCAGAACCCGATCGGTATGATCCACCAAAGCCAATGATCGGTTCAGGTCGAATGTCTCCCACAAAAGCAGCCCGGCAAGCGTTGCCGTAGCCAGCATGGGAACCACAATCATCCAGCGCAGCAGCGATTTTAAGTTCGAGTATTCCATGCGGATCAATCACCCTCTTCCAGAGAGCAATCCATCCATGCTCCCTCCATCGCACAATCCGGCCCGGTTCAGGAGCGGCTCCGCACTTGTGGTGGATTACATTTGCAAGAGTAATTTCTCAGCTTCGCACTTTCGCGCGGAAATGACAGTTCGCTTTTGCTCACTTTTACGGAACTATTTTTAGTTTCCCCCCGGCTTCGCCGACCCACGGGGAATGAAACTGTACCGCCGGCATCCCGGCCGGCTGCAGCGTGGACCTCCCGGTCCACGCTTGTTTCTTATCAGAGCTTATGCTCGGTCAGCCATATCGACGCCCTCGCAATGGGACTTGCCGGCGGTTTCCAGCACACTGCGTTTCCCCCCAGCAACAATTCAATTCAACGCCGTCTTGAGCACAGCATAAAATGCCGGCTTCGGCTTGCCGTCGCGGTCAAAGAGCAGCGGGTAAGAGGTTCTTCCACGAACCGGCCAGTTGTTGAGCCACGAGTCCCTGTCCGTCACGCCCCACAGCGTCACCCGGCTTACTACATCGCGATGCTTCCAATACACCGCAAAGAGATCGGCGTAGCGCTTCGCCAAATGCTGTTGCACATCGTCGGGCAGCCCATTGGGATAAGGATTGAGCTTGGGGTTTTCCTTGATGTTGAGGGACACGTCCGCGCTTTGTCCCCATGCGGAAGGCAACACATCGATATCGAGTTCGGTGATTGCGACTTTGACTCCAGCCGCGGCCAGTTCCGTGACTGTAGCTTCTTCGTCGGCGGTCGATGCTCCGTCCAGGTGAAGGTGCGCCTGGTCGCCAACCACAGCGATCGGAACGCCGGCAGCCTGCAACTGCTTCACCAGCGCGATTGCGCCCTTGCGCTTGGCTGCAGTCTCAAGGTTGTAGTCGTTGTAATTCAATTGCGCCTTGGGATCGGCTTCATGCGCAAACTGAAATGCCTTCACGATGTAGTCGTCGCCGATGATCTTCATCCAGGCTGACTGGCGAAGCGTTCCGTCCTCGTTGAGCGCCTCGTTCACCACGTCCCAGCTCTCGATCTTCCCCTTGTACCGACCCACAACCGTCTTGATGTGGTCGTGAAGACGCTGCAGCAAAGCATCGCGGGTCAGCGGGTTTCCCTTGTCATCTTTGAACACCCAGGCCGGCGTCTGCGAGTGCCAGCAAAGATTGTGGCCCACAATGAACATGTGATTCTTCAGCCCAAACTCGACATATTTGTCCGCCAGCGTAAAGTCGTACACGTCGGGCCGCGGATGAACCACCTCCCACTTCAACACATTCTCAGGAGAGATGGAGTTGAATTGCTTCACGACAATCGAATCGCCAAGCGCATCCATGCCGGTAATCTGATCTGTGTTGATCGCCGCCCCAATCACAAAGCCGCCTTTGAAAGCGTCCTTCAGAGTTGTAGGCGCGGGAGCCTGAGCCCTCGCTACGAGGCTCAGCAGGCTTACTGCGGAAACAAAAATCATGCAGCGGTGCAGTCCCATTTTCAGTTCTCTCCAAACTTGGTTGCCGAATCCGGCCGGTCACTGGTAATAGCTTGAGTCAGGCCTAAAACGACTTGCGCCGTTCGCTCAGTTCGTGCGAAATGGTCAGGTTGAGCTGCATGCTGATGCCATAGAAAAGCAGGCAAACGGCGGCAGCAAGAAACGCCGCGCCAGAATAGACTGAGGCGGTGAGACGAATGCCCTCAAGCGCATGCGCAGATTGCTCCGCAGCCGTAGAGGAGTAGCCATACAAACCCAGCAGCCAGCTTGCGATCGCGCCTCCCAATGCGACGCCCACCCACAGCGCAAAAACCACCGCGGAAGTGACCGTCGCGGTGGCGCGGCGCCCGGTCTTCCACTCGCCAAAGTCTGCCACGTCGCCCATCATCGACCACAGCACAGGACCCGAGCAGCCGAAGGCGAACTGGCGCACAACCTCAAGAGAGATGATGGGCACAGTTGCCGTGGCCGGGAAGAAGTAGAGAGCAATGCAGCAAAGCCCGGTCAGCAGCATGCTCCAGAAAAAGAGAGCCCGCTTGCCCACCTTCTTCACCAGCGCCGTCGAACAGGCCACGCCGACCAGAAGCGAGATCAACCCAAAGCCGTTAAACCAACTAAAGATCAGCCGGTTGCCGGCGCAGTTTTCAAAGTAGGGCAGCATCACGTTGCCCCGGATGAGCAAAGCAGTGAAGTAAAAGACGGTCACCAGGAACAGCGTCACCCATGGGCCGTTGTGGATCAGGTCGCCAAGATCGCGCAGCACTGAAGTCTTCTGGCGGGCGTCCGGCTGAACCCGCTCTTTGGAAACAGCAAACGCGATAAGGAAAAGAATCACCGAGAGTCCAAGGAAGCTCCCCATCGTCAACTGGTAGCCACGCGCGCTATCTTTGCCGCCAAGCAGCTTGACCATGGGAACAGCCAGGCTCCCCACAATGAAGCCAGCCGTATTGGCGAACAGTTGACGGTAAGTGGCAATGCTGTTCCGCTCGTTCGGGTCATCGGTCATGACGGCGTTGAGCGAGGCATAGGGGACGTTATTGGCGGCGTAAACCAGACGCAGCATCAGATAAGTGCACCACGCGTAGATCAGCTTGCCCATCGGGCTGAAGTTGGGCGTCGTGAACGTGAGAATCCCAATGACGCCGAACGGAACCGAAGTCCACAAAAGCCATGGACGAAAACGGCCCCAGCGCGTGTGAGTCCGGTCGGCGATGACGCCCATCACCGGATTGAAGCAGGCCGAACTGAGGCCCACAACCAGGAACATCAGGCTGGTTTGCGCAGCCGTCAGGCCAAATGTCTTTGTATAGAAATCAAGTTGCAGTGCCATCAGCGCCTGGAAGACGAAGTTGGCGGCCAGATCGCCCAGGCCGTACCCGAATTTCTCTGAAAATGGAAGCGCTGCGCTGTTGCCTTTCATTAAGTCCTTCTCTTTCCATCCCGTTAGCGGGAAACACACCCTGCCCTCAAACGGACAATCCGATTTCCAGGACCGCCATTCCGGCTCCTGCCATTCGAACCACATAACTATATCGCTTTACTAATGGAGTTGGCGACTGAAAAATCGAGGCCAATGTCGGGGTCGAGGCCGTTATAATTCGCACGGAGGAACTCCCGTGACCAAACCCGCTCCGATCTCCTGCCACCTCGGCTTCAATGCCCAACACTCGCCCATGGGTGCCTTTATGAGCTTTACCTGCGGCAACTTTGGAACTCGCGGAGGCATTGGGCTGCAGATTGGCCAGCCTGGGGATCAGGAAGTCTTTGTCGGCTTCAAAGACGGCGATCGCCATTCCAGCGCAACCTTGAACTGCCTGCCTTTCTACACAGCCGCGGTCAGTCGTGCCGCCGATGCCTTTCTTGTCGAGCAGGCTGGTCCCTCCGAAGCAAATGTCCTGCCCGACGCCCTGCCCTTCAGCGCCTCTGAAATCTCCCGTTCCTACGGCTGGGCCAGCGATCAATGGACCGCCCAGGGACTCAGCTTTTCAGTCTTCTCCCCGTTCTCACCAATCCCCGATCCGGCCGTTGCAAGCAATCAGCAAATGCGCCAGGGACTGCTGCCTGCGGTCATCGCGCGCCTCGAGCTGGATAACACCGCCGGCGCCGAAACCAAAACCGCAATGTTCGCCCTCAATCACGCTCGACCCGGCAGCCGGATTCTCAACGATGACCTGGGCAGCGGGCGATTTGCCTTCGCTTTCCGTCGCGAGGCTGGCGGTGCCGCCGAACTTCGTGATTTCACCTCCTCCGAAGATGGCGTAGTAATCGAAACTCAGCCCTTCGTCTTCATGCGCTGGTCCGCCAGTGACGGGGTGCGCGAGCGCCACAATCCGGTTCACCTGCTCGGTTCGTGTCCAGGTTTCGGCTTTGAAGTTCCGCCAGGCAAAAAGTACGGAATTACCATCGCCCTCGGCTCCTACCTCGAAGGCTTCCAAACCAACGGGCTCGACGGACGCTATCTCTACACGCGTTACTTCAAAAGCCTCGGCGATGTGCTGAAAACCGCACTCGACACCTCCTCGAAAATCATTGCCGCGGCTTACGCGCTCGACCAAAAGCTGGACCAGGCGAATCTTTCCCACGACCAGCGTTTCCTCATTGCCCACGCCACCCATAGCTACTACGGAAGCACACAGATGCTCGAGGTCGAAGACCAGCCCTTCTGGGTTGTCAACGAGGGGGAGTACTGCATGATGAATACGCTCGACCTCTCCGTCGACCATGTCTTCTGGGAACTCGATCACAACCCATGGGTGGTCCGCAATCTGCTCGATAACTTCGTCCGGCTCTATAGCTACACCGACCAGGTGAAGGTCTATCAGTCGGAGTTCGCGGCTTCAACTGAAACCATGCAGATCGATCCCTCCCAAACCCCGCCGCCCCCTGACGAGGCGCAGCTCAACCGCCCCTACGACACCAGGCCCGGAGGCATCAGCTTCTGTCACGACATGGGCGCGCACAACAACTTCTCCCCCAGCGGCCGCAGCAGCTACGAGCTGGCAAATCTCACCGGCTGCTTCAGTTACATGACGGTCGAACAACTCTGCAACTGGGTACTCACTGCAGGCTGTTACGTGGCCAAAACCCGCGATACCGCCTGGCTCAAAAGCCAAAAGGCCGTCGTTGATGCCTGCCTGGCCAGCATGATCAACCGAAGCGGCGATGTTGGCTTTGCGCAGTTCGATAGCACACGCTGCGCTGGCGGACAAGAGATCACCACCTACGACTCGCTCGATCACTCCCTCGCGCAAACCCGCAACAACATCTACATTGCAGTCAAAAGCTGGGCGACCTACTGGTCCCTGGCGCTCATGTTCCGCGAGCTTGGAGACACGGCCGGCAAAACGCGCTGCGAAGAACTCGCCGCCAAGGTTGCCTCGGTAGTTTGCGAGCAGGCTGTCGATGGCGTGCTTCCCGCAATTTTCGAAAAGTCCAACCCCGGCTACTCCAGCCGCATTCTGCCCGCGGTCGAGGGCTGCGTCTATCCCCTCTACTTCGTCAACACCGGCTTTGCCGGCTGCACGCTTCAACAGATTTACGCAACTCCGTCAGAGAAGCGGATGTTCGAAGTCCTCCGCGACCACACGCGCAATCTGCTGCTCGATCCCGAACGCCGCAATCTGTTTGCCGATGGCGGCATCAAGCTCTCCTCCACCAGCAATAACTCGTGGATGAGCAAGATCGCCATCTTCATGCACGTCACGCGCAAAGTGTTTCATCTGGACGCCGACCCGGCGATCGCCGAAGTCTTCCGCCATGCGGATGCCGCACACGTGAAGTGGCAGACCGAAGGCAGCTCGTACTGGGCTTGCTGTGACCAGATCGTCTCCGGCGAGGGCAAGGCCAGCCGCTACTATCCGCGAATCATTACCAGCGCGCTGTGGATGGAGTAACCCGGACGGAATGGCACGGGATGAAACCAGGCAGTGGTGGCCAGAGACGCTGCCACATTCTCGTATCATGCTCGTATTTATTGGGCAAATATGCTTCAGTCTGGATCGCCATACCACAAAATCTACCCCAAGCCTGCCAGGGCTGCTCTTGGTGATTCCTCGGCGATGACCATGTCGGCAACTGGTTCCCCAAGAGATTGGAAGGTCTGGACCCCATCATCGCCCATCCCGTACGCAAAGTCGTGGCTGACCGGACTTTAGAGCAGGATTGGATTCCGACCTCTTCCGTGTCAATCTGCATCTAACCCTTACTTTCAATAACTTCGCTACACGCGGAATACCGCCCAAGTACCTGTATTTACGTGGAAGCCGCCTCAATTTTGGGTGATTTCTTGGGTGACTCCCAAGATCACGGAGAACAATTGGAGTCTTGTAGATTCGCTGGGAGGGCGGATCACCCGATGGATTCAGCGGCAGGTCACGGCGACGCACTCCTACCTTCAGCCTCGAAGTCAAATGTAATTCAGATAATTGCGAATTCGTCTCAAAAGCTGAACACAGTAGCATGAAATGCGTTCAATTCGAGATGGGACCGTTTTCTCCCCACCATCGTTTTGCTCCCGATCCTCAAAGTGCAGAAGTATGCCGGACTTGATCCCGAAGAATTTGCGCTGGAGACCATTCGAGGCCCCACGATCATCAACATTCCCAATTCGCTTTGTCATTCCATCAACACCCGCTAACCTGGCGCGGATGCGACGTTCGAGCTTTACGAGGACGATGGCGCGACCTACCACTATGAACAAGCCGGAGGAAGTGTGACGGGGATGCACTGGGACGATGCGAAGCAACAATTTACACACACTGGCGCGCCCGCCTGGACGGAGTCTGACACGAAGCTTGTGAAGGTGATTCACGACTCGCATTCAGCTCAGGCTTCATCCTGCGGACCGCCGTTGTAAGGCTTCGCATCTCGGTCACCCCGAGTTCCTGGCCTGAAGAGGTGCTTATCGTCTGCAAGGAACAGATCGGCCTGAAGGTTGAGCAATCGCAGGCGTAGAATTGCTGGCAGCTTCAAGACGAGGTTCGGCAATGATTTCCCTCCATCCAGGCAATGGCCGGCACATGGTCCCAAAGGCGGCGGCCGTCCTTGCCATGTGCATTGCGGCGTCCGCGGGTCTACATGCCCAGGACCCAGTCCAATTGACCGTTCGTTGGGATAAGACGACGGTGGTCTCAAAGTCCACGCCAACCCTGCAGGTGGTTGTGAATCCGCCCTTGCGGCACGGTGAACCGCTCAGCGCCGCATCCTACAAGGCCGTGAAGGAGTTGGGAGCGGATTACGTTCGCTATGTTCCCTGGCTCCCCTATCCAAAACTGGGAGTAGCAGAACTGGAGCCGCCCACGCCGCAGAAGACCTCATGGGATTTCAGCCTCATTGACCCAATGACCACAGACTTTCTGGCCGCGACAGCAGGACATCCCACGGTCATGAATTTCAGCACCATCCCAACATGGCTCTTCAAGACCGACAGCCCCGTCAAGTATCCACAAGACCCCTATCAGGTGACCTGGGATTACACACAGGGATCCGACTTGAAAGACCCCACCGGAAAACAGCTCGGCGACTATTACGCGAGACTCGTCAGTTGGTATGTGAAGGGCGGTTTTACCGATGAAAACGGCGTCCGGCATAACTCCGGCTACCACTACCGGCTGCCGCTGTGGGAAGTACTGAACGAGGTGGAGTTTGAGCATGCGATGACGCCGGAGCAATATGCCAGCCGCTATGACGCAATTGTCCAGGCCATCCACGCGGTCAGTCCGTCGACAGAATTCATGGGAATGGCGCTGGCCACACCCAGCCAGGATCCAGCATTTGTTGAGTACTTCCTCAATCCCGCCCATCACAAGGCGGGGGTGCCGATCGACTACATCTCCTATCACTTCTACGCGACTCCCAGCCGCGGGCAAAGCACAGAGGACTGGCAGTACACGTTCTTCGACCAGGCGGATGGATTCCTGAACACGGTGCGATACATCGAGATCATTCGCAAGCGGCTCTCTCCGGCCACAAAAACGGATACCGACGAATTGGGCTCCATATTGCCGACCGACAATACTCCGCAGGACAAGGTGGCTCCGCCGGCCGCTTACTGGAATCTCTCCGGCTCGCTTTATGCCTACTTGTTCGTGGAACTCTCGCGGTTGCAGATTGACATCATCGGCGAGTCGCAACTCGTGGGCTACCCAACGCAGTTTCCCAGCGTCAGCATGATGAATTGGGAAACCAACAAGCCCAATGCGCGCTTCTGGGTGCTGAAGCTTATCAAGGATTCTTTCCACGCGGGAGACCGACTGGTAGAGACGAACTTGAAGGGAGAAGATGCCTCCGATGTGGTGGCGCAAGGATTTGCGACCGCCCTTGGCAACAGGCTGCTGCTGGCTAACAAGCGTAATCATGCCGTGGATGTGCAGTTGCCGGATGCATCAAAAGCAACTGTGCAGGTTGTGGATTCGTCCACCGGCGACAGCCCTGCGCGTGCGATCAAGCCGGCTGACGGAAAGATCAAACTGGAACCATTTGCAGTAGCAGTCGTGAGTTGGTGATACCAATGCAAACAATTCAAACCGGAGAACCAACACCGCTGAAGCGCTTTGCGTTCACTCTGCGACTGCGCGAAGGCATGGAAGCTGCGTACGACGAGGCGCACAAGGCGGTATGGCCGGAGATGCTATCCATGCTGATTCGCGGAGGCATCCAGGATTACTCGATCTTTCGGCGGGGCACGCTGCTCTTTCTCACCTTCATGGCTGCGGATTTTGAGAGTACCTGGAGTCAGTTTGACAGCGACCCCGTGAACCTTCGTTGGCAGCAGGCTATGGCTCCGTACTTTGCTCCGCTTCAAGATTTGCAGCCAGGGGAGCGCTTCCCGATGATGGACGAGGTTTTCTACCTGCCCTGAGGGCCGCCCACCATACCAAGCGCGAATGCACGGGGAAGCGATGGAAGCTATGAACGGACCGGAGTTGCGCGTCGGATTGTGCGGAATAGGGCTCGATGCCTATTGGCCGCAGTTCCCGGGGCTTGCGCAAAGGCTTGAGGGATACGTGGCGCAAGTATCGGAGCGGCTTGCGCGCCCTGGCGTAAAAAACATCAACCTGGGCTTGATTGATTCGCCCCGGCGCTCTCGCGCAGCAGGTCACCAATGCCGGCGGGAGGACATCGATATCCTCTTCCTGTATGTCACCACTTATGCCCTCTCCAGCACCGTCCTCCCGCTCATTCAGCGAGCCGCTGTGCCGGTGATCGTGCTGAACCTGCAGCCGGAGCAGGCAATCGACTACCAGCGCTTCAACCGCATCAACAACCGAACGGCCATGACGGGTGAATGGCTGGCCTTCTGCAACGCGTGCCCCGTACCTGAGATTGCGAACGTGATGATGCGGGCACGGATTCCGTTTCACCAGGTTACGGGCGTGCTTGATGACGAAGACACCTGGCGCGAGATTGAAGAATGGCTGGCGGCGGCGCGCATCCAATCTTCGCTGGCTTCAACGCGCCTCGGGTTGATGGGACACTACTATAGCGGAATGCTGGACATAATGACCGATGTGACGCTGGTCTCAATTGTCTTCGGCACTCACGTTGAGATGGTTGAAGTCGATGAACTGAGCGCGCTTTGTGCAGAGGTCGAAGACACGGCCATCGCTGCGCGCGTCGAAGACTTCCAGGAGCTGTTCGATGTGCAAGAGGGCTCTTCGCCTGCTGAGTTGAGTTGCGCCGCGCGAAGCTCCGTGGCCCTCGATCGCCTGGTTGCGAAGCACGATCTCAACGCGATGGCCTGCTACTACAAGGGCTCTGGCAGTGCGGCCAACGAAGAGACAATGCGGTCCATCATCCTCGGCGCCTCTTTACTGACCGCACGGCATGTGCCGGTTGCAGGGGAGTACGAGGTCAAGAACGTACTCGCCATGAAGATGATGGATTGCCTCGGTGCAGGCGGATCGTTCACGGAATTCTATGCGATGGACTTCAAGAGCGACCTTGTTTTGATGGGTCACGATGGGCCAGGCCACATAGCCATTGCGGAGGGCAAAACAAAGGTTCGGCCGCTGGATATCTATCACGGCAAAGTGGGGCATGGACTCTCCGTGGAGATGAGTGTAAAAAACGGACCTGTCACTTTGCTCTCGGTGGTGGAAGACACAGAGGCCCGCTTCAAGCTGGTTATTGCGGAAGGCGAATCCGTAGCCGGGGAAATCCTGGAGATCGGCAATACCAACAGCCGCTATCGCTTCCCGCTTGGCGCGCGTGGTTTTGTGAATGCATGGACCACCGCGGGACCTGCGCACCATTGCGCTGTCGGGATCGGCCATCAAGCCTCTACGCTGCGAAAGGCTGCCTCACTTCTTGGCATCGGTTTTGAACAGGTTTGCTAAAGCCACGAATTGTGCGTGACCGGGAACCAATTCGAGAACAACCGGCTCTTGAAGAAGCATGGTCTGCCAACTGTCAAGGCGAAGCGCCATTGCGATCCTTCATCAAAGCGGCTAACTACTTGCTGACCGGTAATTCTTCCTGCCAGACGAAATGCCATTTGAGAGCATTCGATGTGATCATGGAAATCATGGAAATAGGGGGAAATAGGGGACATGATCACTACTGTCCGGTTAGATATCGAATAGATTCAGTTGGTTAGCGAATGCGTATTGGTCAGTTGTGTTGAGGGATGGCTGCAAGGCGCTTGAAATGGGGGTTTTCTCGAAGACGGACACGGACAGGATCTGTAGACAAGTGTAGAGCGAGGCTTCGAGTTTAAGTTCTTTTTTGATGATGGCGATCAGCACATAGGTGGCGATCGCGCACCATATCTGGGTCTTTACCGCGTTTTCGGTAGTGGCGAGAAAGCGCTTGATTCGCAAGTGTTGTTTGATCCACTTGAAGAACAGTTCGATCTGCCATCGACTCTTGTAGAGTGCGGCGATGGTCGATGCAGGCAAAGCGGTGTTGTTGGTGAGAAAGAGTAGCGTCTTGCCCGAGTCGGGATCCTTGAAGCGAATGCGGCGCAGTTGCTCGGGGTATTTTCCACTTGAGGAGCGGCCGTTCAGCAGGACGCGCTGATCGCAGATCACTCCGCTGTTGCGATCCGTGGGGCTGGAGTACACCCTTCTGGCATCCATCGCAGACCTGGCTCGTGTCACGAAGAAAGCCCCAGCCTGATGCATCGCGAAGAAACGTCTGAAGTCCAGATAGCCGCGATCCATCCCATAGAAGCTGCCAGCCTCCACCGGCAGGAAATCCAGCACGTTGACCTCGTTCAGCTTGCCATCGCTGATGTAAACGAAGGCAGGAATCGCGCCGCGAAGGTCCAGCAGCGTGTGCAACTTGACCTGTACGAGCTGGCCAAGATCCTCGGCCATTCGAATATCAAGATGACGGAACGCTACGCGAAACTGGGGCGGCAACATATCGCCAGAACCGGCAACACTGCGCGTCAGATGTGGAAGCTGTTGACCCTCGAAGAAGGCGACAATGCGTACGCGGTCTAGCCGCTGTACGCATATTGTTCGCATGACCTAAACCGACGTTTTTGGGTTGCCGCTAAGTTCTTTAGAATGTGGTGGCCAGAGACGCTACTGAAAAGTCGTGTCAATTGCCGAAAATGCGCTGGAACTGCAAACATATATGCTCTAGTGTTGCCCCCAAAGTTGCCCCCACTTTCCCAAGGTCGTAGCACGCTGTCTTCTCATAATTCAATGACAGCGGATCAGGCCGGTGATGGCCGGGTTCTCAATGAGCAGGATTCCCAGAGTACTTCGATAGTGGGATGCCCAGCTCATCTCCCAGCTCTGTTGGATATTCTTTCTCAAAATCATCGACGATCAGGACCGGCAGCTCGAAAAGATTCGCCCGTTAACCGTTCGCCCATTCCATCCAATCTGCGCCGCGACCGCTGCGTCGCCAATCCGCAAGGAATCACCGGCGATGGACTGCGCACCTTTCAACGACGAACTTTTGCACCTCCCCGATCAGGGCGCAGTCGACCGGCTTGTGCAGGCCGAGCATCTCGATGATCGAAGCAATGAAGCCGGCGCAGGGAACGATCTCCCGCTCCTTGCCGGTCAGCAAGCTCGCCATCCGTCCCTGGCGGGCGATCTCTTTCTGGCCCTCAAGCGCGAGCAGCCCAAGAGGCGCAAGGTAAACGCCGGTGCCGTGCGACGAACTGAGCTCACAGAAGTTTCGTCTTCTGCCGATGAATCCAGAAGAGGAATGCACGATGAAGTCTGCCGTCCATAAACTGTTACTCATTTCTGCGATTCTGATCTGCCAGCTGGCGTCCTTGGGAGCGCAACAGTCCAAACAAATTCTTACGGGGCACGTTCGCACTGCTGTCCAGGAGGGGACAGCAAAGGCGATTGGGCAGATGCCATCGGCCGGGCGGATGAACCTTTCAATCGTCCTGCCGCTCCGGAATCAGGACCAGCTGAAATCCCTGCTGGCCCGCCTTTATGACCCTTCCGACGTCCAGTACCGGAAGTTTCTGTCGGTCGCCGAATTTACCGATCAGTTCGGCCCCACCGCCGAGGACTATCAGTCGGTTGTGCGGTTCGCCAGGGCCCACGGCATGACCGTGACCGGCGCTCCGGCCAATCGCCTCATCGTGCCGTTATCGGCAACGGTCGACCAGGTCCAGAGGGCCTTCCATGTATCGATGAAGGTCTACCAGCACCCGACCGAGAACCGGACCTTCTTTTCAACCGACCGGGAACCCGAGCTTCCCGAGGGGGTCTCGATCGCGCATATCTCCGGCCTGAATAACCTGTCGATACCGCATCCGATGCACTCGAAATCCGATCTCGCCCAGACATCCTCTGCGCAGGTTGAAGGCTCCGGCCCCGGCGGCGCCTATCTCGGCACCGACATGCGCGCGGCCTATTACGGAGGAACCGCACTGACCGGAAGCGGGCAGGTGGTGGGGCTGGCGCAGTTTGACGGCTACGACCCGAATGATGTCGCGCTGACGCTCTCAAACTCCGGCCAAACCAGCACGGTTCCTTTAAAGAACGTTCTGCTCGACGGGGCCAGCGGCGGTCCTTGTCAGTTCAATCCGTTCCCGTGCGAGGATGCCGAGCAAGTGCTCGATATCGTGCAGGCCGCGGAGATGGCTCCGGGGCTCTCCCAGATCCGCGTGTACATTGGCAGCCTCGATACCGACATTCTCAATGCGATGGCCGCGGAGAATATCGCCCGTCAGCTGAGCATCTCCTGGACCTGGAATCCGGACGATCCGGCTACCGACGATGTTTTCTTCCAGGAATTCGCAGCCCAGGGGCAGAGTGTCTTCGTCGCCTCCGGGGACGATGGGGCTTTCTCGGCAAACGTGAGCGATTATTTCTATCCGGCCGAGGACCCCTACGTCACCGCCGTGGGCGGAACCACTCTGGTCACGAGCGCCCCGCTGGGGCCATGGGCGTCAGAGACGGCATGGAATCACAGCGGCGGCGGTATCAGCCCTGACGGTCTTCCTATTCCGAGCTGGCAGTCCGGGCTTGCAACCTCCGCCAATCTGGGGTCAACAACCTTGCGCAACATCCCGGACGTAGCGATGGAGGCAGACTTCGACAACTACGACTGCAACATCGGCGTCTGTCAGGGCGGATGGGGCGGAACAAGCTTCGCATCCCCCCGCTGGGCCGGGTTTGCGGCTCTGATCAATCAACAGGCGGCTCAATCCGGAGACAGCCCACTCGGATTTCTCAACCCCGCTCTCTATACGATTGCCCAGGGCAAACTCTACGCCACCACGTTTCATGACATCACGTCCGGCGTGAACGACAATGGCGGCTCCGATCCGTTGCCTTACCAGATCTTTCCAGCCGTGACGGGCTACGATCTGGTGACCGGGTGGGGCAGCCCGACCGGCCAGAGCCTGATCGACGCCCTCGCCCCCAGGAACCCTACCGGGTTCGGGCTATCATCTTCCGCGGCGCAGCTCACCATCGCACCGGGCGATTCAGACTCAGCAACGATCACGATCAATCCCAGCGCAGGGTTCTCGGGCGCGGTGAATCTGTCGCTCACCGGTCTTCCCGATGGGGCGAGTTCAACCTGGAGCGAGAGTCCCGCAACCAAATCCAGCCAGCTGACAATTCAGGTGCCGGATACTGCTCTTCGCGGGTCCTATCTTGTGAAGGTGACCGGGACCAGCGGATCGGAGACCGCAACGACCACGTTCGCCCTCCTAGTCAATGCCGCCGGATTTTCCATCCTGCCCTCGAATTCGAAGCTCGTCGTACGTCCCGGCCTCGCCGCCGGAACCCAAATCGCGGTAAGCCGGTATCAGGGATTCACTTCTCCGGTCGCCTTGGCGATCACCTCGCCGCTGCCTGCCGGCGTCACTGCGGAATGGAGCGGAAATCCCACCCAGGATGGAGCCTTGCTGACCTTGTCGGCGTCGAGTTCTGCGCCACAGGCGACAACCATGCTCTCCATCACAGCGACATCAGGAAACCTGACAGCTACAACGACGGTAGCTGTCCAAGTCGCCCGAGAACAGTTCTGGCTCTATGTCGCGCCTCCACCCGCCTATCTCACGGCAGGGGGCCAATTCACCGCGACGGTGACCATGCTGCCACTCGGAAACTTCAATGAGACGGCCACCCTCACGGCCACGCAGTTGCCTGCCGGGGTCACGGCGACATTCAATCCGACGAGCATCGCGCCGGGCCAGTCAAGCGTGATGACGCTTGTGGCTTCGGCGGATGCGGTGCCTGGAAATTACATAAGTGAAGCGGTCGGAACCGCGGCCGATGCGGGCGGAAATTTCACGCTTCAGTACGCGATCACCGCCGCCCCGGTGCCTTCGTTCAATTTTTCGCCGAGTGCGGGCGAGGTCAGTGTTCAACTCGGCCAGTCCACGGTGGTCACGGTCTCGACTACGACCCTCAATGGATTCAGCGGAACGATCGGCATGTTCGGCATACCGCAGTTGCCCAAGGGCGTGACCTTTGCGTACAGCCCCGAGTCCTTCCTTGCCGGCGGCTCTACCCAACTAACTTTGACGGCGGGGCCGGACGCCCTTCCCGGAAATTACTCCGTGGGGATCGGCGGCCAGAGCGGAACGTATGGAACCGGCGTTGCTCTCTACCTGAACGTCCTCCCGGCGTCGAGCCTGAGCCTGGGGCTGTCGCCGTCGGCCCTCAATCTACCGCAGGGCCAATCAGCGACCATGACCGCGACTCTGACCTCCTCCACGAGCTCGGTCGCGAGTCCAACCTACTCGGTGGTCTCCGGGCTGCCCGAAGGCATGAGCGCGAGCTTCAGTCCTGGGCCGACGGCCGGGACGGGGCTGCTGACGATTTCTTCGTCGTATTCGGTGGCCGCCGGAACCTATACCCTAAACATCGCGGCTACCAGCGGGACCGAAACCGTGAACGATTCGATGACCGTCACGATCACGAAGGTGGTCGGAACGTTTTCGGCCGCGGCAACGGCAGTGACCGTAACTCCGGGCAGTTCGGGGCAATCGACCATCACGCTCTCTTCGACCAACGGTTACGCGGGAACGGTCGCGCTCTCCTGTTCGATCACAACGAGCCCGGCCGGAGCGCAGGATTCTCCGACCTGCACGGCAGGCCCGAGCGTGACCATGCAATCGGGGGTGGCCAGCGCTACCACAACGGTGACGCTCGCAACCACCGCGGCCACCACGAGCTCGCTGGTACGGCCCGCCATCCGGCACCCCAAAAGCCCCTGGGGCGGAGCCGGCAGCGGCCTGGTACTGGCTGGATTGTTGTGGATGTTTGCGCCGGGAGCGAGAAAGAGGTTCCGCTCACTCGGGACCATGGTTCTCCTGATGGCGGCCATGGGCGGTATGCTTCTCTCCGGATGCGGCGGAGCGGGCTTAGGCAGTACAACCAGCAACCCGCCTCCCAAGACCAACACGGGAACCACCGCAGGCGCCTATACGATCACTGTGACAGGCACGGGCAACGATGCCCAGAACACCGTATCGAAGGCGACGTTCACTCTGACGGTCGACTAAGAAACAAAATTGGGAGTGGCGGCAGCCCTCAAGGCCGCCGCCGCTGTTTCTTCACGTTACACTTCGAGATCAAAAGATCAAATTCAAAAGCCCTCATTCAAGAGGGCTGCGTCCATCACATCACTGGACGCTCACCGTCTGGCGCGTACCCATGGTTGGCGCGAGCCTCCAGCTTCACCCCAGATGCTCACCGATACTGATCTCTGGAGAAAGACCCACCCATACTGAGATCACAGAAAATGAAAGCTCTCCGTGTTCAAAGCCCAACGTCGCGATAAGTAGGGCGGCTGTGCAATCAGGCAGAACTTCGAGACATACGGGATGGTGGACCGGCGGCTTCATGAGCGAAGGAATCGCTCGAGTAAGTCCACTGCTGATCGGATGTCACCAGATAAATTCACGAATGCTTCGGTACCGACCAAGTATGCAGAATCCACGCAGTCGTCGACAATAACGCTTCGACCAGTGCGCTCATTCTCGACACGCCACAGCTGACCGGCGACGAAGTCACCAAACGTTTCTCCTCGCCAGTCTTCGGGTGCGTCTAGGAGCCAACCGGGATATTTGTCCCCGGTTCGATAACCGTTTTCGATCATGATGCCGTCTTCGTGCATGAATCTTCCGAAGAGCATCCCAATTGCTCGATAGGCAATGCCGACAGATCGATTCGGCTCCTTCGCAGCGGGAAGGCCCAATGCCCCGAGGATTTCCTCGGCGACCCGTTCTATACCATAGCCCTGGCCGACTGAAGCTAGACAGTAGCTCCGAGGTTCTGGCCACTTCTCTGCCTCTGGAACGAATGCGCGGTGTGGGTGAAAGCGACCAGTGGATAAAGAGAAGTCGGCGAAATTCTCATACTCACCATCGGTCAAGCTCAATGCATGATAAAAGCCTCCACATGGGAAGGTAATGCGAGGGCGCATTCTGAACGACGATGAAATGCGCTGCATGAGCTCAGCAACAATGCTAAAGGCCGACGAAGCTGCAAACGTCAGCGTCGGATCGAGGAAGGTCGCAGTCCCAATCTCTGGCACTGGCGAAATCCTGCGTTGGGCTGATTCGGAATCGGAAGTCAATTCGCGAATTGCATCTTTTTCGTTTGCTCGAAGAGAATCGAAGCTTATGTAACCCGGTATGTTGCATATTCCTTCAGGAGTGACCACCTGGTCTGTATCAGGGTATATCCTCATCCCTGAGCATTCTGAAAACTCCTTGTAATTGCTGAAACGAATGAAACCATTCATGTCGAAAAGAATACCCGGGAACTGTTTGAGCACGTGATACCACTTCCCATCGGCTCTGTACAAGCAATGTTCGGCATCGAGCCCATATTTGGCGCACAACTGCTTGGCGGTAACGTGTGGTTTTACTTCGTCGCCTTCCATTGATGCCCCCGTTGTTTCGAGCTTCAGGAGAATGATTCGAGCGCCGCGCGGAATTTTGGAACACAACGAGCGAAATAGGCGCCGACAGACTCGGCAGGGCACTGATACCGATCCAGGAATCGCTTGATCGCTTCCATTCTGATCGACTCTTCCACGATGGGGCGCTCTCTCTCATGGTATTCGGACCAGGTTCCAGCGGCCAGTAGATCCTTCTCCAAAGCCTCCTTTTCTACTCGAAGATCAGCCGGCCTTGGTAACTTCTTTTCCAGGAAAAGAACGTGCCCGTGCAAATCGTCTACGGCACCTCGCTGCCAAGTTGTAAAGAGGGATTTGTCCCCGTAAGCCTCTTCCACTCGCCGGACCCAATCGCTCGCACGAAATCCTGGCTCGTAAGATTTTGCTGCGCAATCGGCAACGTAACCATCGTCATATGCGATAAGCACTGGTATTTCGTTCGGAAGGTAACTACACCAACTGAGTTGCCCCCAGAGCCACTTCATCAGAAACCGTTCTTCGCGCCATTCGGCTATGAATATAACCGCGTAATCCCTTTCATCGAGATCTCCTTCACTAACCAACTTGCGCCATTCATCCTGATCGCGGCAGAAGACTGGCAGCCTCCATCCCTCGTCACCCTGAGCTTGGCTTATCCGTCCTTCCCAAAACTCAGTCCTCGCGCAGGCGGCTGATGATTCGTCCGCATCATCGGCTTCCGCGTACCGTCGCAGTTCTTCCGATGACATACAAGGAGAGACACGGTACGTGCGAAGTCGCAATTCGGCCGATGACATACCGGGTTTCCGTGCTGGCTCTGTCTTACCTTCTGCCACTGACATGAGCTCATCGGACGGATCCGCAGAATTGCGCCAGAAATACACTCCTACAAGGCCGCGCTTGTCAGAAACGGAATTCACTTTGAAAAGGACGGACTCTTCTTCAATCCACACTGGGACGAGTAGCTGCCATACGTTCGAATTTGCGGAAGCGTGGATCACAGCAACCTGCGCTCTGACCTCCGAAAGCTCCGAGCTGAGAGCGGCAATCGTCTCTTGAGCGACGGCTTGGGATTTAGTCAAGAGACCAAAGATGGTGTTCCTTGCGCCCCGCAAAGCATCGCCTTTCAGGGCCTCAAGGAAGGACTCTGCCGTACTTGTCGAAGCGGCCCCGCCAGAATCATCCTGCGTTTCCACAAGGGCCGTTGTTACTATGCGGCCCTTCTCGTCGGAGGGCTGGATGTAACGCCAAGCCCAGCCATCAGTCCACCGCTCAAGCTCTTCTTTGTACTGCCACCGACGGGCCAGATCAGCTAATGATTCGTCCGCGTATTCGGCTTCAGCGTAGCGTCCGAGTTCTACCGATGACATACAAGGAGAAACAAATTCCCATGCCCGCTCAGTCCCACCTTTCACCATTGACATGAACTCACCGGACGGATCGGCAGAATTGCGCCAGAAATAGGCTGCTACATCGACTTCCTCGCAAGCAGGGGAATCCACTTTGAAAAGAACCGACTCCTGTTCAAACATCGTCATTGGGACGAGTAACTGCCACACGCTCGAATTGGCAGCAGCGTGGATCACAGCGAGCTGCTCTCGCACATTCGGAAGTTCCGAGCACAAAGCGGCGATTATTTCCTGGGCAACGGCTTGGGAACTAGTCAAGAGACCAAAAATGGCCATTGGCAAGTCTCCGTTCTTATCTTCAAGGAGGAAGGATGGTCCCGTACTTGACGTAATGGTTCCACCAGAATCGTCGCGCGTTTCAACAAGGGCGGTTGTGACTATGTGGCTCGGCTCGTCGTAGTCCTCAGAATGGGTGTATCGCCAAGCCCAACCGTTTGCAGCCTGCTCAAGCTTTTCCTTGTACTGCAGCACCGATTGAGCTATGGCGCGAAGCGAATCCGAACCAAGATCTCCATCGTCTGATGCGACTATTTCTCCCCTATAAAACCCGGCAACTAGCGGCAGAGGAGCGAGGCCCTCGGCCAAGTGATCGGAAAACTGTTCTTCGATCTGCTCATCCGATACTGAAATTGTGCGGAAGCGGCATCTGCCGGCGAATTCTGGGGCGATCTCTTGGAGCGCGGAGACTAGACTCTCACGAGGCCAGTTCTCATCTTCGCTCCCATAAAATCCAGTGACAACCGGGATGTCGTCCGAACACGCTGACGCGATGCAACAGATTAGACCATCGTCGTGACCAGCCGGTAAAAGCTCGGAAACAAGACATCCGGCGCATGCCCATTCGGCAATCTTGCGCCGATTTGAATGAAAAGCGCGAAGGGAGTGAATCGCGATTTGGGCCGCCCGGTCATCCTCGAAAATGTACGAAAATAGAAGCCGATTGCCATCATCTCTGACACGAACGACAGTCAGACCTCGAGGGACTTCTTCAACTGTGTGTGTCTGGTCCATCTTTGGTGGCATTGGTACATCCAACGGCCACAGTTCTGGGCTTAGGCGTTCGCAATCGTCCAAATCAATAACATACGCTGTCGCATAGTCAGTAATTGTTTGGGCGGCAGAATACGCTCGTTGCTGGGCGGTACGAATTCGGTACAGTGAAATCGAGCAATCATTCACTCCGTACCAAAGCAATTCCCTTGCAGTGTATCTGCCGGTCACGATGGCGAGCCGGTCTACAGCCCATCTGGCGCGTTCCTCAGAAGGACCGCTGGCGTTCAATTTCTCGATGAGAATCGGCCTGAGCAGTGCATATTCTTGGGTGTCGTTCAGTAACCGCCCTATGATGCCAACTTCAACGGCTTGCGATACGACTGATGGGCCCCAAGTTGGTTCGGGAGCTAAGTCCTTCAAGATTGATTTGACTCGACCTGGCTCCATTAGGGCCGAGACACCATATTTGCGTCCGAGTTGTTGCAACGCGCTCAGGCTCGGATCTTGAAAATCATCAAACTGCGTTGAGGGGTGTTTATAGGTAGGAGGCAGCGCACCGAGGGACGGCTCTTCTGTGAAGAGAGTTTCGAGATCGGGCGGACCGGCGATGACTGTCCAATTTCCACCGAGCGTGGGATATGCGACGAACCGAATCAATCCGAACGGTACAAGACGGATGTCGTGCCCATCTTCATGGATCACCCAAGCTGCCAAATTGAAATCATCGTCATCGGCAATCTGCGGTTCGACGCGCAGCACCTGACCGAATGAGAGGACGGGCAGCTTCAAGGCCCGATTTTCATGTCCATAGAACCCAACAACGCTGCCGCCCTTGCACATGCCATCCTCGGAAAGAGAGCTAGGACGAAGTCGTTCTTCCCATTCCGAGTATTCATCCCGAAGGTTCGGATGCAATTTTAACAGCGTACGGTATTGGTCCAGTTCAATCATATTTAATCGCTCAGATGGTTAGGTTGCGAAAGTTCCCACTGCCGATGTTGTCATTCGAACCGCTCCAGTCAACCGCAGATTTCACCTTCTGCTTTACCAAAATGGATTTTCGTACCGCTCTTGAGCGCAACGCTACGCCCGGGTTCAAGATCCCTCATACTTCCGTCGGCGAGAGCGATGACCCATTTGTTCGAAGTGAGATTCTTCAATCCCCACGCTCCTTTCACGGACGGGTTTTCCGTCACAGCGGCAATCGGAGCGCTGAAATCGTAAGACGTTCCATCAAGGTGGTGCGGGAACAGTTGCCGATCGTGGTTCAGCGTCACGATGCGGTCCTCGATACGGACCTTGAATGGCACTTGCACCACAGCACCACAGGCCCAGCAGCGAGACGGCTGCGTTTCCGAGTTGTCGTAAAAGTTCTCTGCTTTGCAGGCGCAGTAGATAATCGAATCCTGCAGGCGGGCCAAATCCCGCCGCCATTCGCTCTCGCCAACCCGCTTCCCAGGATCGCGAATTCCGTCTGTGAATGCACGGATAAACTGGGTTCTCAGGAACTTCGGATAGATATTCCAGTAGCGCAGGACCCTCTCGTGATAGCGCGGATCTGGCGCATTCGACTCGTCGTTCGGATCAAAAATGAAAACAGGATTTCGGCCGTAGATCTCATCAGTTGCTATTCCGTCAAGGCAGTGGATTTGCGAATCCTTCAGGCCCTCGAACGGATGATGAAGCATAAAAAAGTAGAACAGAAGGACAGACAGTGAGAAAAGGTCCGTCTGTCTGCTGAGTAGTGCTTCTCCACGAACTACTTCCGGGGCGATAAATCGAGGCGTTCCCGCAATCGCGGCTTGTGCGCCCTTCGGTGCCACGTTGTCGTTGTCGCAAATGAGAATGTTGCCGGAGTGAGGGTCCAAGAAGGCATTTCCCAAGGAGATATCCCGATAGCACAGTCCCCGGGAGTGAAGCTGGAAGAAGCTGTCGCTCAACTGCATTCCTGCCATACACAGCGCTTTGAAGGTGGGTGAAACCCTCTGCCGCAGCAGCGCAGGAATCCCCACGTATTCTTGGCCCCGCAATGGCATCAGGTATCCCAATCCTTTACCTTCGGATGTGGTAACCATGGCCATGGGCCACAGGAATCGGATGTTCGGCGCTCCACCCCTAATCAGGCTGGTGAGACCTTGGCGCTGTGCAGACGTCGCGGTATGCCTGAAGTACCACTTCAGTGCGAGGGTTTGGCTCCCGAAATGGACACGGTAGACCTCGCCCTGCCCCCCTTCTCCGAGCAGGTCGAGAACTCGACAAGGCTCATTGCTTCCCTCCACCTGAAGTTCCAGTCCCGCCTTCAATCTCGCCATTAGCTTGCCCGACCTTTCGACCCGCCCTGATTCTTACTGTGCCCACGTCGCGATAGAAGCGCGAGTGAAATGTCATCGCCGCTGTAGTTGTCAGATGAATCTCGTAACCACTCATTCAGGTGCTTGCTGACTACAGAGAGTCCGCTGGGTTGCGAAAGGAGTTCATGAAAGTCTTTGGCCGCCTTGAGAAATGAAGACTCATCCTTGAAGCAGTTTGCATACCCATCGGTAGCCGCGAGGATTAGCACCGGGTGCTCATCGCGATTATCGGAGTCGGTGACCCGGCGGATAAGACGCATGCTGTTCCACGACTCGGGAGAACATAGCGAAGTGGTCTCATTACCGATCAAAGCAGGGTCTTTTGGAATCGGCCTGAGGATGTTTCCGGAACGTTCGACGACAATCATGTCTCCATCCCCCAGCTGCAGGTAGATCACGAAGGAACCGGTCGCAACGACCGCCAACAGTGTCGCTCCGTAGCATAGATGATCATCGACGACCGCTACTCCGGACCTGCCGCGCTCATCTGCGCTGAGCGGAAAATCAGCCAAATGTGCCGTGACCGCCTTGTCCCACTTCCGAACTACGACCTGCGTAAGACGGCTCTCTAGTTCGCTACCCGAAGTGAACCGCCCCCTCGTTTCTATCGCCAAAGGAGAGAGTTCTTGGATCGCGATGTCCACTGCCAAACGCGCTCCAACATCGCTTCGAACGTACCGCGAACTTCCATGGCCGTCGGAAATGGCTACGATGAGCCCCTCCGGCATTTGCTTTACGGCAATCGCATCCTGATTCGGAAGACCAGTTGCGATGTGTGTCGCCCCCTTCACCGACTCGGTCGTGGCACACCACGGTCTGGACTTATATTCAATGGCCATGAGGTCCTCTCGATTACCAGATATCCGTCTGTTCGAGGTCTTCCTCTGAGTCATCGGGAGGCAGTGGAATCGGTACATTCGCCCGATTGTCTTCGGTGGAATTCAGGGACTGACTGGCAGGTGAAGAGGCGGCCTTAAGGACAGCAGTCGAAGCCCATTTTATGTACTTTACGAGTTGCTCCGGATTGTTGGCCTGGAGTGGCTTGAGTTCGGGGTGATTCATGAATTTCTGCAGATCGCTAGACGAGGCATCATCGCCGATTGCAATTGCAATCTTTACTGCTTTCTTGCCCCACGGCTGAGCCAGTAGCGCCTTCAGTCCAGTGTTCACATCGTCTGTCGCCTGCCCATCCGTAATCAGCACCAAAACCGGAGGCAGCGCCCGGTCGGTCATCGGGGGCATTTTCAACTGGTCAGCAACCATCATCAATGCCTTGCCCATATCGGTTCCAGCAGGGTCCGCATCGAGATCTTGCCAAGTGAAGTTTTCAATAGGGGTTGGCTGGCTGACGTGCCACTGTGCACCATCGGAGAACTTCAGAACGCGAATAAGTATCTGAGCGTGAGGGTTCTCGTCCGCTACCCGCTGCATGTGCGGAATGACTTCTCTCACGGCTGTGTTGAGGCTTTCAATCTTTTCTCCCGCCATAGATCCGGAGCAGTCGGCAATGAAGAAGAAATGTAGCGGCCGAGTCGCCATTTCCCCGCCAGGGCGTTTCACCTGGACTGTCTCTGATGCAGGCTTTTTCACGGCCATCGATTATGCCTCCTTAGATGATGTTGACTCGACCACACTGCATACAAAGATAGGAACGCTCCCAGCGGGCATATACCTTTGACCAGGTTTGCGAATTGTATTCGCCAACGGTTTTCCCTCTCCAGAAAGCCCCGGCGAGAAACGCTACACCGCCAACGGCGAGACCGATTCCCGCTATTGGGCCTTCGGAGCTGGAGTTGACCATCGCGACGATAACGACGAGCGTCAGCACCACACATGCGACGAACCAGCTGACAAGGAAAATGAGCAGGCTCTTCTTCCGGGGCGGCGCTGCGCGTTGAGCCAGCAGCGACTGCTTAGTGCCCATCGTATTAGCAATGAAGTTGCCCTTCAGCCCCCGATAGAAGCCAATCGTGAAGGAATCTCGTTTAGATGTTCCTTGGAGATACAAGAGCGACAGCTTTTTCAAGCCTTTGCTCTGGCAGTTTGCACACTTCAACGTAGGCTGTGGCATAACTGTATCCGGAGTCATGGATTTACGATGGAATAAGGGTACTCCCTGTCGGAGCGAATGACAACTTCGGGTGCCGATTTTCGCTAGCGGCGCAAATACCGAGTTCCAACGAGCGGCCGCCTGTAGCAGGTGAGCACTTCCGGCCCCATCAGGTCCAGCGAAGCAAGATGCGCTGTATACGACACAAGAATGCCACTCAGTGGCAGCCCGCTCAGCTTCTAGATTGACACCGATGACGGTATTGCGCTGTTAACTGGCGCCAACTGAGAAGATCGACGTCTAACTGGCTCAACTTAGAACCGAGACCAAGTATGCTTCCTTCTTGGGGGTGAACGGAGCTGCGCATTCTTGCTAAGCAAAGGTCCTATTTTTAAACAGAATTTCGCCGCAACTACTGCCGCTGCTTCCCTAGCAATCTCTGGGAGCGACTTGCCTCGAAATCACCCTGAATCCGGCACCATCCCAGCTCCGGCAGACAGCGGAATTCGGTACCACCGATTTTCTGGCGAAATCTCGAGTGCCAATGCCCGAAGATCCACTTCCTCGGCCTATGGGCTTCTAGCATCGCGTTCAAAGCGCCGCCGGTGGCCGTGCGGGCAAAGTCCTTGTGCGCCGACTTGGCAGCAAACAACGCCCGTATCGCTTCTCCTGGACCGTCGTGCGTCAGCACAATTTCGGGTTTCGTCGTTGTGTACAGCTCGACGGCGGCTTGCAACTCAGCGAAACTTAGTTCCTCGGTTCGCCACCAGTTCACGCCTTCTGTTCGGCACCACTGATCGAACGACCAGGCACCCGAAAGATAGAAGATCCGGATCCCGTCAATCGTCCTACAGCCGTAGTCGCCGATGTAGTTCTCATGAGATCGAGCAGCGTCCGGATTGTCGTGGTTTCCACGAAGGAACCAAGCATTGTCTGGTAACGCAGGAAGCGGTCCGTCTCCCGGGAAGCCTATCCCGAAGTCTCCCAACTGCACGCTGGGTTCACCGGGACGACGGGCAAGCAGCTTGAGGTATCGATCTACTTTTCCGTGGATGTCGCCGATTACGATCAATTTCTGTTCCTTTTCTGTTGCCCCTGACCGCACGGGCCCGAATATGCTCAACGGGCGGGTGTCTTGGATTCAATCGTCGCGTTCCTTCCCGCGCGGGGACACTGCCTAGCCGATAACCATTTCTTCATCGATGTCTCGCTTCCTGAGGTTAGGGCCAACGCAGTACAGAGCCCAATCGACCCCGGCCAGCCCGCTGGAACTGTCTGGCTTGTCGACCTCAATCTCAAGCGGTTTGTATTGGTACTTGCGCAGGAAGTCGTTCGCGAGCGTTACCGCACTCTTCCGGTTATAGGCCCGGACTGCGATGACCACGCCGGCGACTCCGGTGTTCGAGTTGCCAGCATCGAACACGTATTTCTTTAGCTTTTTGTCTGCCATCGCTTCCCCATATTCAGATGTGTTTTCGGATCCCATCCGCTCCCGGTTAAAGCTGCTACTTCAGTTCCGCAGCCGCTTCAGGCAGAAGGCCCATTCTCCGCGCCATATGCCTGGGAATGCGCACCTCGACCCGCATTTCGGGGCGGCCGGAGGGCGCGAACCGGACCGACGTTTCGAATGTCATGCCTTTAATTTCGAGCATCACGCAGCCGCCCTCATCCAACAGATCTTCATAAACGTGGAACCCTTGGTCGGTAGCCTCGTCCCGGGCGTACTGAATGGTGCATCTCGTGCTCATTCCCTTATTCCTTTTCTGTTAATGTCGCTTCGCCTGCCCTCTATCCGCGGTTATACGCGGCACATATAATTATGCGCGCCGCGTATAATTTCCTTCCCAACCGATAGAGTGCCAGCTTAGCGGACTCATTGTTTT
>Ga0302319_10003745_pt1 | contig 31547 bp, 25 predicted proteins | sample Bog_T0_2_FD_203319 | JGI IMG/M metagenome (GOLD analysis project Ga0302319, IMG submission 203319) | Peat permafrost microbial communities from Stordalen Mire near Abisko, Sweden - Bog_T0_2 | ecosystem: Environmental > Terrestrial > Soil > Wetlands > Peat | place: Sweden: Abisko, Stordalen Mire... | reverse complement strand
AAGGGCGCGCAATTCAGAAAATCATTCCATCCAATACGGCCTCTTTTCCACCACGCATAGAGAAGAATGATCACCCAGAACGGGGCCATGCTGATCTTGCACAACATCGCGACGAGAAAAAACTCGAGGGATTTGCGATAGTCCAGCACCGACTTGCCTTCGTCAAAGTCGATCCACGCCATCATCGAGAGGAGAAAGAATGGCAATGAAAGCGTATTCTTCAGCTCGCAAATGTAGGCAACCGAATCGACCTGCACAGGATGCACGGCAAAGATAAGCCCGCCGAGCCAGGCGAAGCGTAATCCAAATTTCGCCAGCAACTTCCAGACAAGCAAGGCGTTGACTATGTGCAGAAAAAGACCCGTGAGGTGGTAGCCAAGCGTGTGTTCTCCCCATAATTGCCACTGCACCCACTGGACCGTCTCCTGAACCGGGTAATACTCAACCCAACTTCCCGGCTGGAACCAAAATCTCCAGAGGCCGCGAAGGTCATGCAGCGAGGGATTCATCCTGACGTACCACTCGTCATCCCAAATGAGTTCCCCGCGGAGCGAGGGCCAATAAATCCAAAGAGTCAGGCCACTGATGAGCAGGGCTTGAGGCAGCCAGAATCGCCATTTGGAGCAGAGCCCAAGCCAGAAAGTCGAGGCACCAAGCATTGCCTGTGCGGCCGCGCTATCTGGCTCTGCCCTCTTAAATTGCCTGCGCTTAGCCATCAGCTTGTGTAGTCCGCCCAGGTGAAATAGCCAATCTTTATTGGCCGATCCGCGCGCTGATTTCTTCCTGCGTCATGCCGTCGATGCAGATGACCTTCTCACGCGATTTTTCACCGCGATCGAGGATGATTTTCCGGGCTCGAATGCCCAGGATTTCCGCGAGAAAATCGACCAGTGCCGCATTGGCCTTGCCTTCGATAGCCGGCGCTCGCAGCCGGATTTTCAGGCTTTCGCCGCCTTGGCCATCCGCGATCCACCCGACGACCTCGTTCGCCTTGGCCCCGGGCTGAACGCGAACGGCCAGACGTGTCATCGCGAACCGAGCTGCTTCTTCAACCAACGGACGCTCTCCGTAATCACCCGTCGGCGATGCTCCCACTTGTTGAAGGTATGATCCGCGCCGGGAATGACGAGATGCCGGACGAGCGGATCGTTTTGGGGACAGTAGGTTGAAAACGTTTCGCGGAATCCAGGAATATCGTTGTCGCCTTGGATTTGCAGGCGGGGAATTTTGAGCGCGACGTAGGCTTCCGGTACGTCGACCTTGGGCCAGTCCACGTAGAAACGCTTTCCGGGCGCGAGGGGATTTACCGCAGACGGCTTGTCTCCGCCGGGCTTCGTCACGAGCCAATCTTTGAGGTTTGGTACGGAGGACCAGGTGAGCAAAGCGTCGGGGTGCGGACGAGCGAGATAAGAGGCGCAAATGACCGTGGCGCCTCCAAAGCTCAGGCCCAGGAATGCCACTTTCTTGTACCGGCGACGCCCCCAAGCCAGCACGTTGAGCGCATCGCGGATCTGAGTGTTCGGCGTCATCTCGTTGAATGCGCCGCTGCTGTCGCCAGAGCCCATGAAATCGAAACGCAAAGCGCTAAGCCCTGCCTTTTGCAAAGCGCGAGCCGTCTGGACAAAAAGCCGCCCGCTTTCCGCCTTGGTGCCGGTAAAGCCGTGACAAAGTATGACCAGATTCTTCCCCGGCGCGCGATGCAGCACTGCAGCAAGATGCGCGCGCGGCGTATGAATGGTAAATGGCGTTTCGGGAAAAGCAGACTTCATGGCGGATCAGGGTAGGCTCGGGTCAAGACAGGCAGCAGCTACCGTCAACCCATAAAAAACTTAACCCTTCGGGCGAATGATCTTCCAGAGCCAGCCAAGCGGATCGAAGAAATCATCCACCACGCGTTCCTTCAACGGGATGATCGCGTTGTCGGTGATCGTGATATGCTCGGGGCAAACCTTCGTGCAGCATTTGGTGATGTTGCAGTAGCCGATGCCGTGAGCCTGCTTCAGCTCCGGAATGCGGTCCTCGGTGTCGAGCGGATGCATTTCCAGCGCCGCCGTATAAACCAGAAAACGCGGGCCGATGAACTCGTCGTGCTTATTGTGATCGCGTAAAACGTGGCAGACATCCTGGCAAAGGAAACACTCGATGCATTTGCGGAACTCCTGCACCCGGTCGATATCCTCCTGCTGCATCCGCCAAGTGCCGTCCGGCGCGTCAGGCGGGCGTGGCTTGAACTGCTTGATCTTCTTTTTAACGCGGAAATTCCACGAGACGTCGGTAACCAGGTCGCGCACGCTCGGAAACGCCCGCATCGGCTGGATCGTCACGGGCTTGTCGATCGGGATCATGTCGAGCCGCGTCATGCACATCAGGCTTGGCATCCCGTTGATTTCCGCCGAGCACGAGCCGCACTTGCCCGCCTTGCAATTCCACCGGCAGGCCAGGTCGTTGGCCTGCGTCGCCTGAATCTTGTGGACGACATCGAGCACCACCATTCCTTCCGAGACTTCGGTCCGGTAATCGACGAACTTGCCGGTGCCGTCCTCGTTCGTGCGCCAGATGCGGAAAGTGACTGTGCTCATTTCATCTCCTCAATGACCGCCTTCAGCTCCTCCGGCATGGGCGGAATCGTTTCGCGGCGCAACTGCATCGAGCCGTCCGCGCCTTGCCACACCACCGTATTCACCTTGGCCGCCTCCTCGCTCTTGTTCGGGAAATCCTCGCGGAAATGGCCGCCGCGGCTTTCCTTGCGGTCGATGGCCGAGCGCGCAATCGCCTCAGAAATGGTAAGCAGGTGCTTCAAATCGAGTGCCGTATGCCAGCCCGGATTGTACTCGCGATGGCCGTAAACCGCCGCCTCAGCCGCACGCTCCTTCAGCTTGCCCAAATTCTCCAGTGCCCGCGCCATCTCGTCCTCGCGGCGTACAATGCCCACCAGTTCCTGCATCATGCCCTGCAACTCGTGCTGGACCTGATAAGGGCCTTCGGCGCTGCCGCCTTTGGACGCACCGCGCTCAAACGGTTCGATCGCCTGCTTGGCCGCTTCCTCGATCTGCGCCTCGTTAATCTGAAAATTGGGATTTTCCTTCGCGAACTTCGCCGCGTATTCGCCGGCGCGTTTGCCAAAGACGATCAAGTCCGAAAGCGAATTACCGCCCAGCCGGTTCGCGCCGTGCAGACCCGCCGCGCACTCGCCTGCTGCGAAAAGCCCCGGCACGCTCGACATCTGCGTATCACCGTTGACCCGGACGCCGCCCATCACGTAATGGGTCGTCGGCCCGATCTCCATCGGCTCCTTGGTGATGTCGAGATTGGCGAGTTGCATGAACTGGTGGTACATGCTCGGCAGCTTCTTCTTGATGTGCTCTTCCGCATTCGGGAGCTTTTCCTTGATCCACGAAATATCGAGAAACACGCCGCCGTGTGGGCTGCCCCGGCCGGCTTTGACTTCGCGGTTGATACAGCGCGCCACGTGATCGCGCGTGAGCAATTCCGGCGGACGGCGCGCGGTCTTGTCATTCTGGGTGTAACGCCAGCCCTCTTCGGGATCGGTCGAAGTCTGCGAACGGTAATTCTCGGGAATATCGTCGTACATGAACCGCTTGCCGTCCTTGTTCCGCAACACGCCGCCTTCGCCGCGCACGCTTTCCGTCACGAGCAGTCCCTGCACACTCGGCGGCCAGATCATGCCCGTCGGGTGAAATTGAATAAACTCCATGTCCTGCAATTCCGCACCCGCGTGATAAGCGAGCGAATGCCCGTCGCCGGTACCTTCCCACGAATTGCTGGTAATCCTGTAAGCACGGCCCAAACCGCCCGAGGCAACCACAACCGCCTTCGCCTTGAAAATCTTGAAGCGACCCCGCTCGCGGTCATATCCGAACGCGCCGACCACGCGATTGCCATCCTTCAGCAGCGTCACAATCGTCCACTCCATGTGAACATTGATGCCCTGATGGATGCCGTGGTCCTGCAACGTGCGAATCATCTCCAGCCCGGTGCGGTCGCCGACGTGCGCCAGCCGGGGATAACGATGCCCGCCGAAATTGCGCTGCAGAATCTTCCCGTCCTTGGTCCGGTCGAACACCGCGCCCCAGGCTTCGAGCTCATGCACGCGCGCCGGTGCTTCCTTGGCGTGAAGCTCCGCCATGCGCCAGTTGTTGACGTACTGCCCGCCGCGCATCGTGTCGGCGAAATGGACCTTCCAGTTATCGCGGTCATCGACATTACCCATTGCCGCCGCCATGCCACCCTCGGCCATGACCGTATGAGCCTTGCCGAGCAGCGATTTGCAAACCAGCCCGACCGTCACGCCCGCCGCCGAGGCCTCGATCGCCGCGCGTAAACCTGCCCCACCCGCGCCGATGACGAGCACGTCGTACTCAAATGTTTCGTAGCTGGTAGCCATGGCTAAATTTCTCGGGGCGGGTTAAAAAATAAAAAGGTGGAAATCGTGCCAGATGCCCATGGCACAAAGTCGAATGTAAACGTCGGTAAACCCGACCCAAAAAAGACTCATCCACGCCCAAAGCATGTGGCGCTTGTTGAGACAGCTCACCGCGTTGTAGCAAGTCGAGCAGGCCGATGACTTCGACTTGGCGTCCAAAAATCCGCCGACCAGATGCCGCAGCGAATGGCAGCCAAGCGTGTACCCGGCCAGCAGGTAGACATTCACAATCAGGATAAGCGATCCAATCGCCACGCCAAAATGGGCTGTCCCGCTGGCATCCGTGAACCAGAGGCCATCGAAAGCATCACGCCCCAGAATGAAAATGTAGGTCAAGGCCAGATAGAGAAAGTACCGATGGCAATTCTGGATCACGAGCGGCAGATACTTCTCGCCGAGGTAACCCTTGCGCGGCTCGCCGACCGCACAATTAACCGGATCGAGCCAGAACGCCTTATAATAAGCACCGCGATAATAATAACACGTGAAACGGAATCCCGCCGGCACCCACATTATCAAAAACGCGGGTGAATAGGGCAGAAAGGTCGGCCACCACGAGGGGATGGTGCCAAAAAAGCCGGGATGATCATACGAGCCAAACAACTGCGGCGAATAAAAGGGCGACAGATAGTCGGCCCCCCCGCCATTGGCGCCGCCATACCAGAAATAGGTGTGGTTTAGATCGGTACCCTGAAAGGCAACCCAGGTGGAATAAACGATGAAGGCGGAGAAGCCAATAAACACCGCAATCGGCTGCATCCACCAGACATCGGAGCGGGTCGTCTGGCCAAACCCAAGTTGTTTGGGAATCGAAACAGTGGATGACATGTCCGCGAAAGGTAATGACTTATATTCGGAGCGTCAACGCAGGACCGAGAATATTCGCCCACACCAGTCAGATATTAGCTCCGCTTCGACTCACGAAGCAAACTCTAATACCTCCCCGTCATCGTGGGCCCCAAAACAGCGCTCTGCCGCCCCTCCGGCTACTTGCGTCCCGTTACCGCCCGTACCGCCGCCCATAGATCCCGCTTCGGACGCTCAATCTGCAACGCCTGCCAACCCGCCTTGCGCGGACCGCCTACATCATTCTGCGCATCGTCGCCGACGCTCAGCAGCGAGCCCGGCGATAAGCGCAGGTTCTCCGCCACATGCCGGTAGATCGCTTGATCGGGCTTTTCCCAACCCAGTTCCGCGCTGATGAAACGCTGCGGCAAATACTCGCCCAGACCGCTTCCATCCAGCACCGAGTGCAGCCGGCCATCCCAGTTCGACAGCACCACGAGATCAACCGCACGGTCACGCAGGGCCTCCAGCACTTCCAGTGCCTCGGGATAAATGCCCCATGCGTCCGGCTTCGCGTAATAGAGATAGAGCTCTTCAAAAAAAGTATCGAAAGCGGCCGGGTCCTTAAACGAATTCTCCGGCATCGAACGCGCGACCACTTGTTTCCACCAGGCGCGGTCATTGCCATCGCAGGGAACGCTCCCCTTCGGGCGCGGCGAACCATTTTTCACCGCCTCGCGAAAGGCCGTCGTCGTCGCTTCCGCCGGCAACTTCACGCCAAACCGCCGTGCCAGCCGGGAATAAGTTTCCCCGACCGGATCGGCGGGATAAATCAGGGTTCCCCCCACATCAAAAACGATCGCGCGAATGCGAACCATAATTCAGTTATCGGATCGGAGTGAATTTTTCCAAGCGTTCGTTGAGTTCGCATTCTCCCGCATTGCCCCGCTGTCGCGCAAGCATTTCTCCAACAAGAAAAAGCGAACCGGTGATAAGAAACATTGACTCTTGATCGGCCATCATATCTCGCCACACCTCGGACGCCGAATCGTAACAGGTGCACGGCACTCCCACGAAGGCCGTCGCGAGCTGTACCGGTGCCGCCGCGCGCTCATTGGCCAGGCGCACCAGCGAAAGGTCCCGCGCCAGCGGTCGAAGCAAATGCGCCATCTCCGAAATATCCTTCTCCGCCACCGAGGCGAAAACCAGTCGCGCGCGCCCGTCGCATTCGCTCGAGCTCCAGCCAAATCGGGCCGAAAGAAAAGCCCTCCACGTCTCAACAAGCATCGCCATTCCTGCCGGATTATGCGCCCCATCGAGCACGACCAGTGGCTTCTCCGAAAGAATCTCGAACCGCCCCGGCCACAGCGTGCTTTCGAGCCCCCGCGCGATGACCTCGTCAGTGATATAAATGACCGAACCGTCTTCCGCCGCCCCCCGCGCCCGTAATTGCCACATCGCTTCCACCGCGCACGCCGCGTTGAAAACTTGATGCGGCCCCAGCAGGCCCAACGCAAACTCCTTGCCGTCGATCCGCGCGACCTGCTTATTCCCACGCTGGCCGAGATCCTCCACCTTCATATCGCGACGGACCAGCGTAAGCGCGCAACTCTCCGCCTTTGCAGACTGGCGGATAACCTCCGATGCCTCGCCGGACTCCACCGCGCTGATCACCCTCGTTTGGTACTTGATAATCCCGGCCTTTTCTTCCGCAATCTTGCGCAACGAATTTCCCAGATACTGCTGATGATCCAGCCCGATATTCGTGATGATGCAAATCTCCGGACTCACGATATTCGTCGCATCCAGCCGCCCGCCCAGCCCAGTCTCCCACACCACCCAGTCGACTTTCTCCCGCGCGAAATACCAAAGCGCCAGCGCCGTCATCAGCTCAAAAAACGTCGGCTCATGATCCAGATGACCCGCCGCCGCACCGCGCACTGCCGTCATCCCATCCGCAAAGTCGGCCTCGGAGATCGGACAGCGGTCAAGTTGGATACGCTCGCGCACGCTCACCAGATGCGGCGATGTATACAACCCAACGCGAAAGCCCGCCGCGCGCAGACACGATTCGCAGAACGCCGCCGTCGATCCCTTCCCATTCGTCCCCGCCAAGTGAATAAACCTCAGCTTCTTCTGCGGATCACCCAGCGCCCGCGCCAGCTCGCGCATCGCCTCCAGCCCCAGCTTCATGCCAAAGCGGCGCGTCTGGCCGAGATAGGAAATCGCGTCAGGATACGTCATGGAAATCGGGCACGGATGATCTTGTCGAAACTCTTTTAACAGGAAGACATGAAATCATGAAATACAGGAAGGAACCAAAAAAAGAGCCTTCCTAAATTCCCCCGCCTTTTTCATGTTTTCCTGATTTCATGTTTTCCTGTTGAAAAAGGATGATCTCAGGGCTGCGGCTTATTCTCACAGAGATAAACATCATACTCCCGAAACGGCTTCCCCCGAAAACCGACCACCACCCGCTCCAGCAACGTAATCGTATTGAAATCACGCTGCAGCGCAAAAGTCGACGGCTCTCCCGTGATCCACAGCGCCCGCTTCGGCTGCGCCTCCGCGTAGCCCGGCCAGAAATCAAACTGGTTCGACGGCGGCGAGTGCCACAGCGTGTAAATGAACGGCTTCCCCTTCATCTCAAAGGAAAAAATGCTCGCCTCCTTGTAGGCATCGGTGATCAACACATCCGCATTCTGCTCCGCACGCAACTCATCCAGGTGCGCCGCGATCTCCGACCAACCCACGGTCCGTCCCATCGGGTCCAACTTTTGCGACAGCGGGAGAAATGCCGTGTCGTGCATCAGCAGCGTTTGCAGCCATGCAAAAACGAACACAAAAACGATAAACGGCTGCGCATGCGTCATCGTCAACAATTTGCGCCATTGCGCGGCCATGATAATGATCAGCGTCAAATACGAAACCGCCGGCCAGTTCGGCTCCTCGCGCAGATGAAACGACAGCACCGCGTACATCAGGAAAACCGGCAGAAATAGCAGAAAAAGCAGCAACTCACCCTCGTTGATCCTCACGCCCTTTCGGGGATATCGCCGGATAATCACAATCACCACAGCCATCACCAGCGACAAAAACAGCCACGGCGACATCACCAGCGCCTGCGACCCAAGAAAATCGAGAAAGGTGGAGATGTGAAGCGCGAAAGGCTCATCGAGTTTTCCTCGATGGTTCAGTTGAGACCAGCTCACCCAGCCATGCTGTGAGTTCCACCAAATCACCGGCGTGCTGCACAGCCCTGCAACTGCCAGCATCAACCAGAAATGAGGCTTCACCAGCCATTGACGGCGCGACGGAACGATCAAAAGAAAGGCAAGAAAAGCTGCCAGTTCCAGCGCATTGAGATACTTCGCCAAAAAACCGCTGCCCACGGCAAAACCCGTGAGAACCCAGTCGAGCATTCGCTCCTTTTGAACCGCGCGCGAAAACAAATGGGCCGCCCAAACCCAGAAAAAGACGGAAAGCGGATCGATCGTCATCACCACTGCGCCCACGGCATAAATCGGCACAACGTTGGTGATCAGCACCGCGATCAACGCCGTCGTCTCGTCGTACCAGCGCCGCGCCAGTAAAAACAGCTGCCACGCCGTCCCGGCCGAAAGCATCACCGCAAAAAAACGGACCCCGAAATTATTCGCCCCGAAAAGATCGGTGCCGGCGGCAATGGTATAGGCGACCGCAGGCCCCTTGCTGAAATAACTGGCGTCGAGATGCCGCGACCATTGAAAATAGTAGGCCTCATCCGGCAACAGCGGCAGCCACACGCTGTAAAAAAAACGAAACAACGTCGTTATCGCGATAACCAGGATGGCAGCCCAAGCAGGAGAAAGGCCCAGAAAACGCGACGGCGAAACGGATGCTGCATTCATTCGGGAAACGCGAAGCTTGCGACAGGTCCCCGCCGCAAACAAGCCTTGGTTAGGGTAGGGACGCGAGTTCCCTCACGTCCCACTCGTCAGCCACCTCGTTCTCAAGTTGCACTTGGGAGCGCACTTGTCAGGCGCGGCACCGTTGCGCTCCCCGCCCTTACTCCTGTCCCTCCGGTTTCTCCTGTGTAGTCCCTGCCCCCCTTGCCTTCTCGCCCAATGTATGCAAGTATGTACTTGCATGAAAGACACCAGCCAGCGAATCCTCGACGCCGCCATCGCTGTTTTTGCCCGTGACGGCGTCTCCGGCGCCACCACCCGCGAGATTGCCCGCGTGGCCAAAGTCAACGAAGTCACCCTCTTCCGCTACTTCAAGAACAAGAACGAGCTCCTGCGCCAGGTTGTCCTGCAATCCTGCAAACGCTACGAGCAGGTCTTCGCTGACGCCTCGCTGCACGACATCAACGAATTTCGCCGCACCGTCCGCAATTACGCCGCAACCTACGCAAAAAAGCTCCACGACAACGAGGACTTCGTCCGCACCTTCATGGGCGAACTCAAACGCCACCTCAAGCTCTGTCGCCGCCTCTTCGTCGAATCGTCGAAAGCGGTCCGGCATAAATTCATCGATTACCTCGCCTCGGCGCAGAAGGCCGGCCTGGTCCGCAAGAACCTCGACCCCATCACGGCCGCTGATGCTCTTTCCGGCATGCTGACGGCCGGCGCGCTCCGCCGTCCCCTCACCGAGTCCATGTACAGCCAGCGACGCTACATTGACACCTGCGTCGAAATATTTCTGAAGGGCATCGAGCAATGAGCAGTGCGGCGATGGCCCTGCCCGCGCCCATGCCGGGCATGTCCGCGCTCGCCCAACGCGCTGCGGAGCAGGGCTGGCTCAAATGGGCCATCGTCATTACCGCATCGTTCGCCGCACTCCTCGAAGTGGTCGACGTCAGCATCGTCAATGTCGCGATGCCCTACATGCAAGGCAATCTCGGCGCCACGCTCTCCGAAATCGGCTGGGTTTCCACCAGCTACTCCATCGCCAATGTCATCGTCATCCCCCTCTCCGCCTGGCTCGGCTTGCGCTTCGGCAAAAAGCGTTACTTCATCTTCTCCCTCGTTGCCTTCGTGATCGCCTCGATCATGTGCGGCATGGCGACCAACCTCGCCCTCCTCATCATCGGCCGCATTATCCAGGGCCTCGGCGGCGGCGGCCTCATCGCCAAGGGCCAGGCACTCATGTTCGAGACCGTCCCGCGCGAGGAACAGGCCAAGGCCAGCACCATCTTCTCCCTCGGCGTCATCGGCGGCCCCGCCATCGGGCCCGCGCTCGGTGGCTATCTCACGGACAACTTCGGCTGGCGCTGGATTTTCTTCATCAACATTCCGCTCGGCATCATGGCCGTCCTTATGGCCTCCACCTTTCTGCCTGAGGACGATTCTCGCGAGCGCAAAAGCGGAAGCGTCGACTGGCAGGGCATCCTCTTTCTCGCCCTCGGCCTCGGCGCGTTCCAGACCGTGCTCGAGCAGGGCCAGCAGGACGACTGGTTTTCCTCCCTTTTCATCCAGCGCATGGCCCTGCTCAGCGTGGTCGGCATCGCGCTCTTCATCTGGCAGGAACTGCACACCGCGCATCCCGCCGTCGATCTGCGTGTGCTGCGGCACCGCGCCCTCGCCGCCGGCAGCGTCATCTCCCTTGCCGTCGGCATGGGCCTTTACGGAACCGTCTTCGTTGTGCCCGTATTCGCGCAGACCATCCTCCAATTCACCGCCACCAAGACCGGGTTCATGCTCGTGCCCGGCGCGTGCGCCTCCGCCGTCGCCATGTTTGCCCTCTCGCCGCTGCTGAAGGTCTTTTCCCCGCGCCTAATGATCGCCATCGGATGCTCGATGACCATCGCCGTCATGTTCTCCTTCGCCGATCTCAACCCCGACACCGGCAGCGACCAGTTTTTCTGGCCTCTCATCTGGCGCGGAGCCGGCACCGTCATCATGTTCCTGCCCCTCTCCATCGTCACGCTCGGCTCGCTGCCCAAAAAGGACGTCGCCTCCGGTTCCGGCTTCTTCAGCCTCACCCGCCAGCTCGGCGGCAGCATCGGCATCGCGGCGATCACGACCCTCGTCGCCAAGCTGCAATTCGTCCATCGCGCCCAGCTCATCTACGACGCCTCCGACCTCAACCCCGCCTATCCGGAGCGGCTCAGCGCCAACACCGCCTACTTCAACACCTTCTCGGGCGACCCGACCGCCGCGCACAACCAGGCCCTCGCCCTCATCGACCAGTCGATTAACAACCAGGCGGCACTCCTCAGTTACCGCGACGTTTTCTACTTCGTCGCCCTCATCTTCATCCTAACCCTCCCTCTGATCCTTCTCCTGGGCAAATCCACCAAACCGCCTCCAGCCGATACTGAAAAATTATGAGTACACCCACCATCGAAGATGAGGCAGTCGTCACCGACAAGAAATCGGCCCGGCTCGTCACTGCGTCCGCGCATCCCCATCACGCGCCCAAGAAAAAACTTCACCCCGTCATCGAGCGCTACAAGAAGCCCGCGATGATCGTCGCCGGAATAATCGCGGCCCTCGCCGTCCTCTACTACGTCTACGACGCCTATACGCACGAAGAAACCGACGACGCCTACGTCACTGGCCATCTGCACGAGATATCCACCCGCATCAACGGCGTCGTCACCGACGTGCTCGTCGATGACAACCAGCGCGTCAAGGAAGGCGATGTCCTCGTGAAACTCGATCCGATGGAATATCAAGCAGTTACTGCCGCCGCCAAAGCCAACCTCGACGTCGCCCAGTCCAACCTGGATCGCATGCAGCCCCTCATCGCCACCCACGCCGTCGCCCCAGAGGACGTCGACAACGCCCGCAGCAAGCGCGACGTCGATCTCGCCCAGTACGCCGTCGCGCAGCTCCAAATCGACTACTCGACCATCAAGGCCCCCGCCACCGGCTATATCGGTCGGAAAAACGTCGAGGTCGGCAACCGCGTCTCCTCCGGCCAAACCCTCATGGTCGTCGTCGAGCCCGACCTCTGGGTCGTCGCCAACTTCAAGGAAACGCAACTCGCCAAGATGCAAATCGGCCAGCCCGTCCAGATCAGCATCGACTCCATCCCTAATAAAGTCTTCGTCGGCAAGGTCGACAGTTTTTCTCCCGCCACCGGCAACGAATTCGCCCTGCTCCCTGCTGACAATTCCACCGGCAACTTCACCAAGATCGTCCAGCGCGTGCCGGTAAAGGTCGTCTTCAATCCCGACTCCGTTCGCGGCTACGAACAACGCATCCGCGCCGGCGAATCGGCCGTGGTCAAGGTGGCGTTGACCACTCCCGACAAAACAAACGCCAGATAAAAAGCTTCGTTTCTCAATTGTCTAATTTCATCCGACAGTTAATGTGGCGGTTGAGATGGGGAAGAGATCGAAGAAGAAGAGGGGACCCTCCCAATCTGCTCGGGGGGAGCAGCCGGCAGCGCCCATGTCCAAGCCGGTCGCTCAGCTCACTCCACCCACTCAGCCCGCGCCTGCCATTGCCGCGAACTCGGCGCCATTCAGCGCGATGTTTATCTTTCGAGTGCTGCTTATCATCGGCGCCGTATTCTGGATCTACGGGCCCGTCCTGCATGGCGACTGGCTTTGGGACGACGACACCCTCATCTCCGAAAACGACGTCGTCCACGATCCTTTTGGACTGATCAACATCTGGTTCGCCCCCACCAGCCTCATCGATTACTTTCCTCTCACGGTCAGCGTCGATTGGCTCGAATGGCAATTCTGGGGCGGCAACACTTTTCCCTACCACCTCACCAATCTTATTCTTCACGCGATCAGTTCGCTTTTGGTTTGGCGCTTACTGAGCAAGCTCGGCCTGCGGCTGGCGTGGCTGGGCGGCCTGCTTTTCGCCATTCATCCCGTCACGGTCGAGTCCGTGGCCTGGATGGCCGAGCTGAAAAACACGCTCTCGATGCCGCCCTTTCTGCTCGCGGCCTGCGCGTGGATCGATTACGAGCGGCGCGGAAATCTGGAGGATTATTGCCGGGCCTCGGTGTTCTTTCTCGTCGCCATGCTGTGCAAGTCATCCATGGTCAATTTTCCCGTCGCTATTCTTCTCTATGCCTGGTGGCGACGCGACCGCGTTACCTCGCGCAATCTGGTTGAAAGTGCTCCCTTCTTCGCCATCTCGCTCGCCATCGGTCTCACGCTCATCGCGCTTTTGCGTCACGGTGTCGGAGAACAATTCATCCCCCTCGGCGGCGTCCTCTCCCGCCTGGCCTGCGGCGGCCTGTCGCTCTCGTTTTACTTTTCGAAATGCGTTTTGCCTCTCAACCTCCTACCTATTTATCCGCAGTGGGACATCAATCCTCCCACGCTTGTGCAATTCCTTCCCTGGCCGGTTATCGGAATCGCACTCTTCTGGCTTTGGACGCGCCACACCGCATGGGCCCGGAATGTCCTCTTTGGCTTCGGTTTTTTTCTTGTCATGCTCGTCCCGTTCGTTGGTTTCCGTCCGATCTCCTTCATGCGCTTCGCCTGGGTGATGGACCATTTTCTTTACCTCCCCATCCTCGGGCTGCTCGCCCTCGCCGTCGCCGCCCTGGGGCAACTCGACGATCGGGTTGGCGCCACCAAGCGCCCGTACCTGATCGCCGCCGTCGCCGCGCTTTTCGTCGTGCTGGCTGTCGGCAGCCATCGGTACGCGAAAGTCTACGTCAACTCCGAGAAGCTATGGAGCTACACCTGTCAGCATGATCCAGAGGCCTGGCCCGCATTCAACAATCTTGGCAATGTCTACCTCCATGACAATCGCTTGCCCGAGGCCGAAAAGGAATTTATCGCGGCACTGATTCTCAATCCCAAATACGCTGAGGCCCAAAATAATCTGGGAGTTGTTTATTTGCGAACGGGCCGCCTGAACGAAGCACTCAAACAGTTCTACATCGCCCTGGAACTCCAGCCTGATCTTGGCTCCGCCCTGCAGAATTCCGCCGAACTGGAAGACTATTTCAAAGCGCATCCGCTCGAGCGACAACCGCGTCGATAGAGCGTGTTTGAAAAGTCGGCTCGCCTACTGCACTCGCAAAAATTGAATCCGTCGGCGGTCCGTCGTACCGAGACTCAGCACCGCCGCGCTCGTAATGTAGCTCGACTGATGCCCCGTGTTGGTCAGGCCGTTCTGCCGCCGTGCGCGCTCCAGCCTCGGCAGCGCCAGCGAATCAATGGCCACCGGATCGCGCCCCACGTAAATCGCCCCAAGCGATTGGCAAAAAAGCGGATTGAAACCCGGCCCACCCGCGCATTGGGCCACCAGCGCATCCAAAATGTGAACGACAACTTTACGCCGGATGAAACTCTGGTCGTAGATTTCAGGGATGGCGGGGTCACCGTAGGCGGGTGCTCCCAGAAACCGGCGGTTGTTATCGACGCTGCCAAGCGCGAGGCTGCTCATGCAGCCGTCCATTCCGTACAGCTCATTGTAAGAGAGCACCGGCACGTTGACGATCTTCGTGCATGTCTGCGTGAGGAACTTCGTGTAATACGACTTGGTAAGCACCTGGTCCGAATCATCGTTGAAGGGATTCAGCGACTTATTGAACTGGGAATCACCCCAGATCAAATTCCCGATAATGCCGACGCGGTAGAAAACATCCGGGTCGTAATTATTTCCCGGAAAGATGGACGCGATTGTCGGCAGACCGTTCGAGGCGGTCTGGGGCGCATATCCGGCAGCGGTCATCGAGCGCTGCAATCGATCCCAAACGATGATCTGATACGACGGAACTCCTGCTGCCCGCAGGCCGTCGCAGATCGCCTGCACCAGTGGCCTATGCGTCGATAACGCCGGGCCTCCGTCCGTGGTGATCTTGATGCCAACAATATCGCCTGGCGTGATGCCCAGACGCTTCCAAGCCGTGCCGATGTCGGATGCACTCGTCAGCGTCAGCAGTGCACGATTGAGCATCTGCCGCGCTTGCTGCGAGTCGACCGTAAACTCCTGCACTGCCTCCGGCCGCTCCGCCAAAATCACCGGCGAAAGAGACGCAACCGCCACTGCGCGCGGCAAAGCCGATCCGACTGGCGTGCTTCCCTCGGCCATGCCGGCCACCAGCAGCGCGAGAAAAATTCCCGTGACGCACAGTGGTACGAACGAATTCAGTCGATAAAGCACGGGAATAGGCCTCGGATTTCTTTTCGTCCGGTCATATAAGGCTATCTCTATCTCCATGGCGAACCCTAATTGGAAATTGGCCCTGCTGCGCGTTTTCCTGATCGCGATGGCGGGCCTGTGGGTCTTCTCGCCCGCCCTTTGCGGCGACTGGCTCTGGGATGACTCGCGCCTCGTCGTCGGGAATTACCATCTGCGCACCCTCGCGGGCCTGGAAAAAATCTGGCTCGCCGCGCCGATGGCCGATTACTGGCCCCTGACCTGGACCCTCCTCTGGTCCGAATGGCACCTCTGGAAAAACCTCACCTTGGGCTACCACGCCTGCAGTCTCGCCCTTCACCTGCTCAGCGGCTATCTCATCTGGCATCTTTTCCGCCGGATCGGCTTGCGCTGGGCTTGGCTCGGCGGCCTGCTGTTTGTCATCCATCCCCTCACCGTCGAATCGGTCGCCTGGATCAGCGAGATCAAGAACACGCTTTCTCTTCCTCTTTTCTTGCTCTCGTTGAGTGCCTACATGGATGGCGACGAAGGTCGAAACGGCTACTTGCGTTCCCTGCTCTATTATTTGGCGGCGATGCTCTGCAAGTCCTCCGTCGTCATGCTTCCGGCGATCCTTCTGCTTTATTGCTGGTGGAAGCACGGACGCATCACCAGGCACGATCTTCAGAAAACACTCCCCTTTTTCTGCATCGCGCTCGTTCTCGGCTCGCTCACCCTTTATCTCCAAACCCAATACGACACCGCAATCGGCACGGCGGCAGAACCGGCCATGATCACCCGACTGATCGGGGCGGGAATCGCCCTCCTCTTTTATCTCGGCAAGTTTCTTGATCCCACCGGCCTGATGCCGGTCTATCCCCGTTCGATGCTAGCTCCCCACTCGTTGCTTCAACTCGCAGCACTCCCGCTTCTGGTCGTTGCACTCGTGAGCTTGTGGACTAGACGACAAGGCTGGGGCCGCCACACCCTGTTCGGCTTCGGATTTTTCGCGCTGAACCTACTTCCCGTCCTTGGTCTGCTGCACATGTCCTATTTCAACATCAGCCCGGTGGCCGATCACCTTGTCTATCTGCCCATGATCGGCCTGGTCGGGCTCGCGGTGGCGGGACTCGAAGCGCTTGCCCGGCAACTATCACGCCCCCTCCGCCCCCTCCTCTTCGCCGTCACCGGCGCGTGGGTGCTTCTCCTCGCGTGGCAAGCCCACTCTTACGCCGGCCAGTACTTCAGCGGAGAAAAACTCTGGACCTATACGCTGAATCTCAATCCAGACGCCGTGACCGCTCGCGATAATCTTGGCCTTGCCCTGCTTCAGGGCGGCCGGGTGGCGGCGGCGCAGGAGCAATTTGCAGCCGCTCTGCAAATCGACCCGTCCGATTCCACCGCACATAACGATCTCGCCGTCGCCCTGCTCCAAACCAAACAATTTCCCGAAACAATCCGTGAATGTGAAGCCGCCCTGCGCTTGAATCCCAACTATGCCGAGGCGCATGATAATATGGCACTCGCACTCGCCCAAATGGGGCGTATACCGGAAGCCATCGACCACGAAAATGCCGCCCTGCAAATCGAGCCTGATGCTGTTGCGGTGCGCCGCCGCATGGGTGACCTTCTGCGGCAGGCAGGCAGGCCCGCTGAAGCGGAAGCACAAGATGAAATTGCCGCACGGCTCGATCCTGAGGCCAATCCCGCGCCGGGGAGAAATTGAAATCTTTGCTCCAGAATAATCCATGTCGAAATCCCAAAAGCTAATCCTGCTGCGCGCACTGCTCATCGTCATGGCCGGCTTTTGGGTCTTCGCGCCCGCGCTGCGCGGCGACTGGCTGATGGGTGACGACATGTACGTTACGCAAAACCCCCTGGTCAACGACCCGGCGCGCCTCTGGAAAATCTGGTTCGTGCCGGGAAGCCTTATCGAATACTACCCCATCGATGCCACCGTGCAGGCCATCGAATGGCATCTCTGGCATATGAACACTCTGGGATACCATCTCACCAACCTGACCCTCCATGTGTTGAATGGATTACTGGTCTGGCGTCTCCTGGCCAAATTCGGCCTGCGTTACGCGTGGCTCGGCGGCTTTCTTTTCGTGATTCACCCCGCGGTCGTCGAGTCGGTGGCCTGGATCACGGAACTCAAAAACACGCTCTCCCTCTTCCCGTTCCTCTTCGCGATGTGCGCCTGGATCGATTATGACGAGCACGCGCGCCCTCGCGATTATTTCCTGGCGCTCGGCCTCTTTCTGGTCGCGATGCTCTGCAAGATTTCCGTGGCGCCTTTTCCTCTCATCATCCTGTTCTATGCGTGGTGGAAAAAGGGCCACGTTGGCCTGCGGGACCTTAAGGCATCTGCGCCTTTTTGGGCAGTCTCGCTGGCACTGAGCTTCATCTCGGTATTAGCGGGAGACTGGTTTTTCAAGGCCCAATTACATCAAGCGGCCGGTCCGCAAATTGGAGGTTTTCTCACACGAATGGTCATCGCGGGCCTCTCGATCTCGTTTTATTTCTCCAGGTTTTTTTGGCCGGTGGGACTAATACCAACATTCTATCCGCAATGGACGGTCGACCCTCCCACGTTGATTCAATTCCTACCGTGGCCCATTCTAGGCGCAGTCATCTGCCTGCTCTGGAGCAAGCGCAACGGTTGGGGCCGGCACGCCCTGCTGGGGCTTGGTTTCTTTCTCATCAATCTAGCGCCTTTTCTCGGCCTCAATTCCGTCTCCTATCATCGCTTTACGTGGGTGATGGACCACTTGATGTACCTACCGATGATTGGTTTGATCGGCTTGGCGGTGGCCTTTCTCGAACAAGTCGAAAACGCGATTCCCTCACCGCTGCGCCACTGGTTGGCCACGTTGACGGCCATGACCCTGGCTGTCCTCGCCTGGGGAAGTCACGATTATGCGAAGATATTCGTCGGGCCGGAGACACTCTATCGCTACACCGTCGAGCACAATCCGGCGTCATTCATGGCCTACAACAACCTCGGCAATGTCCTGCTTAGGATCGGCCAGGGGCAGGAGGCGATTGAAGCCTATCAAAAGGCGCTCCAGCTCAATCCCACCATGCCCGAGGCGCACAACAATCTCGGCCTCGCCTTCTTCCAACTGAATCGGCCACCGGAAGCCATCGAACAATACGAACAAGCGTTGAAATACGACCCTCACTTCGGTTTGGCGCATTCGAATCTGGCCCACGCCCTGACCCAAGTCGGTCGCCTGCAGGAAGCGATAGCTCAATATGAGCAGGCCTTGTTGGTGAATCCTCAAGACCACGATGCGCGGGCTAATCTCACGAAGCTGAAAACCCAGCTACAAACACCGTAGTGCCTGTCCGAGTTGAAAGATTGGGACTTTACAACTCTTTGAGCCGACGCGGCAATTAACCGCCGCTGCCGTTGGCCAGCGCGAGCTGGCTCGTAACGCTCGAGAACACCGCCTTGACTTGGCCGCCCAAGGCGATCAGGACCGAGATGGCGACCACGGAAATGAAGGCGAGAATCAAGGCGTACTCCACGAGAGTTTGGCCCTTCTTGTTCTTCATCCGGCGCAGCGCAACTTTGGCGCTTTTAATAACTTTGTTGATCATTGGTTTTTCACCTCCTTCAGCATAAAAAGGTTCGTAATACTCAAATACGAAAGGATTAATGCCGGTTAATCCCTCAACCGCAAGCTTGTGATTGATGAAATCTTTTAGTGCCGAAATAGTTAAGCTAATAGCCATCGAACCGAGTGAAAATAACCGCTACGAGTGCCTCTTCGCACAACGGAATGGACGAGATCAATGGTACGCCGTCGCGCCGTCCAAGGTTTGTTCAATACGCTTTCTCAAGAACTCGACACACTGGGGCCGCACTTGAAAATAGAGCGATAGTTAGGCGCGTGAAAAAGCTTCCCCGTCAGCACTTCCCGGTCCTCGCGTCTCATGAGGTGAAAGAAGGCCAGCCCCAGCACACCGCCGAGCGGCGGAGCGATCGCGTAGATCCACTGCCCCGACCAATTCCAGCTCACCAGGGCCGGTCCAAAGCTGCGGGCGGGATTGAGGCTCGTGCCGGAAATCGGCGCTTCGAGCCAGACCATGATCGCCACCAAAATCCAGCACATCATCGGCGTCCACCGCATCAGGCGGGCGTTGCTGACGAAAATAAAGATCATCAGCACCAGCAGGCCGGTCATGGCCACTTCAAAGGCGAAGACCTGCCAAAGCGGCCATCCGGCACCGGGTAGCGTCATGCCGTTATTCACGCTGGCAGCGTGGCTCTTCCAGACACCGGCGAGCATCGTCGCGCCCATGGTTCCGCCGACCATCTGGGCGACAACATACCCGACAAAATCGATAAAGCGCATTTTGCCGTCCAGCCAGAAGGCGAGCGACACGGAGGGGTTGATGTGGGCACCGCTGAGGCGGCCGAGAGGCGAGACGGCCACAAGCGAGCCCGTGGCGGAAAAACATAGGCCCGTGATGAGGAGACGCAGGCTATGGTTGGGAATCCATTGCGACATCGGAAGGCCTTCGCCGAAATCGAAGACGACGGCGCTCAGCCCGAAGAAAACCATGAAGGCGGTGCCAAGGAATTCCGCCACGTACTCGGGAGCGTGGGAATGTTGCAGCGGATCGGGTTTGAGGGGCTTCTCGGGTTTCATGGGCGCGCTTGCTTCACAAGAGGCTGTCGGATGAGCAGGAAGGCCGCCAGTTAATTACATCGCGGTAACAAGCAGGAATAATAATAGCGGTTTGTCGTCTGAATGATAGAGCCGGATGGTGTATTATAAGTCCGGCCATCGAAGCAACCTTCCTATGAATAGACGAAATTTTCTCCGAGGACTGGGCGGCGGCGCGCTGGTTTTTGCCACCGCTCCCTTTGCGGCCCAATTTTTACGCGGGCTCTCGACGAATTCCACTTCCAGTACAGTGCCCAACGAACCGGTAACAATGGTGAAAGTGCGGATCATCGGCCCGGATGGGAAACTCTCCGGTCCGATCGAGATGCCCAAGGTGGTGAAAACGGAGGCGGAGTGGCGAAAGCAGCTCACGGCTGACCAGTACGCGATCACGCGCGACAAAAGCACCGAACCGGCCTTCTGCGGCATCTTTTACGACAACCACAAGGAGGGCATTTATCATTGCATCTGCTGCAACCTGCCGCTCTTCGCCTCGGATGCGAAGTTCGATTCCGGCACCGGCTGGCCCAGTTTTTTCCAGCCTGTCGCCCCCGAAAATGTCACCGAACACGCCGACAACAGTTTGGGCATGGAACGGACGGAGATCACCTGCACCCGCTGTGATGCGCATCTGGGCCACGTTTTCGATGACGGCCCGAAGCCTTCCGGCCTCCGGTATTGCATGAACTCGGCGGCGATGACGTTTGTCCTGGCCGGTCACGAAGTGCCGGAAAAGCGGACTGATCCCAAGACGGCCCTGGCGGCCTTTGCTGCGGGATGCTTTTGGGGTTCGCAGGAGGACTTCGAGAAGATCCCGGGCGTGGTGAACACGACGGTGGGCTACATGGGCGGCACGCTGAAGAACCCGACGTACGAGGATGTCTGCACCGACCAAACCGGCCACGCGGAAACGGTCTTGGTTGAGTACGACCCGGCGAAGGTCACCTACGACCAGCTACTCGAAGTCTTCTGGAGTCATCACGACCCGACGACGCCGAACCGGCAGGGGCCCGATGTCGGCACACAATACCGTTCGGTGGTTTTCTTCTACACGCCGGAGCAGAAGAACGCGGCGGAGGCATCCATCGCGAAGTTGACGGCAGCGCACCGCTTCAGCCGGCCCATCGTGACGGAAGTGGTCCAGGCCACCGATTTCTGGAAGGCGGAGGATTATCATCAGCACTATCTCGACAAAAACGGGCTGCAAAACTGCCGGTTTTAAAATCCCGTAACTAGTCGCGCTTCCATGGGGAATCACCGCCAAAGAGATTGAAAATTCGCAGCGGACCTGTTAAGGATGCTCCCGCCTTAAATGTCTAATTCTTCCTCGTTTCCACGCATCGTACCCCCGCGAGCGGCGATCCGGACGGACAACTGGGGGATTCAAATCGCAACCACACGCGAGGAATTGGAAGAGCCTCGGCAGCCGATCCACGAGGTGCTGACGATTCGTCAATTGCTGGATAAGTACACCGTGACTCTCGGTTTTCGGAATGCCCATCTCCTGGAAATTTTGATCGTCTTGATGACAACGGGAAAAGTTGTCGTCGAATTCCGCACCTTTACGGAACGCCTGGAGCTTTGCGATCCTGCCCGGATTATGACCCGTCCGGCGACGATTGAGCTTTTCAACGAGTATCTGGTGAGCAGCAAAGAGAAGAAGGTGTCGACAGGCCCGGAGGTCACCCGCCGAATCACGGTCCAGATGCCGAAAATTGCCAATGTAGCTCCGCGGAATATGCCAGACACGCCCCCGGCGGCACCGTAGCTGCTCGTTTAAGCACGACGCAAATACCACCTGCGGCTGCTAAAATCGCCCTTGGTCCACGGCACAGGAAGGCCGAGATTCATCAGCACGTCGCCGCGGATGGTTTGCTCGTATCCGCTGACGCGGTAGGTCGCCGCAGCGGCGAGGCCCCGGAGTCGGAGGAGGGTTCCGGCAAGATTGGCCTCAACCAAACCGGAGACGTGGAAAGCCAGCGCCTCGGATTGATCCGGTGCCACGATCATCCATGCGGCTTCGCCATCCTGAAAAGGGTCGCGCAGGCGATGCAGCACGCCGGCGGCAAGCAACGCGCGGTGCTCCTTGTAAAAGGCGACTTGTTCCTTGATCGCCTTCAACTCCTCGCGCGGGAGTTTTTGGAGATCCTCGCCATAACCAAACGCACCCGTCAACGCGACGTGGAATCGCGTTTCAATCGGCGTGATTCGCCCATGCCCCTGATTCGGTGACTCCGAAATGTACGCGGCCATCGAGCTCCATGGATAAACCAGGCTAGTGCCGAATTGGATTTTCAATCGGGAGATCGCATCCGAGTTGTCGCTCGTCCAGCTCTGGGGCATGTAATGGAGCATGCCGGGATCGAAGCGCCCGCCGCCGCTGGCACAGCCTTCGAAGAGGATGTGCGGAAATTCCGTAATGAGGGTTTCCAGAACGCGATAGAGGCCGAGGATGTACCGATGCGCCGTTTCGCGCTGGCGATCCGGCGGCAAGGAGGGCGAGCCAACCTCGGTCATGAAGCGATTCATGTCCCATTTGACGTAGACGATGGGCGCGGAGCGCAGGACGGCGCTGACCGAGTTGATGACGTAATCGCAGACATCACGGCGGGCAAGGTCCAGGACCAGTTGGTTGCGTCCGAGCGTCCGTTTGCGCCCCGGTAGGTGCAGGCACCAGTCGGGATGGGCGCGGTATAAATCGCTATCGGGAGAAACCATTTCCGGTTCGAACCACAAGCCGAACTTCAGTCCCTGTTCGTTAATTTTGCGCGCCAGGCCATCGAGTCCATCCGGAAGCTTGCGGTGATCGACGACCCAGTCTCCCAGCGAACAATTATCGCTGTCACGCTTACCGAACCAACCATCGTCGAGCACGAGCATTTCGATGCCGGCCTCCGCCGCCAGCCGGGTCAGGGCGAGGATTTTATTTTCGTCAAAGTCAAAGTAAGTCGCGTCCCAATTATTGATGTAGGAGGGGCGTGGCTGATCGCGATATTCGCCCCGGGCCAGGCGGGTTCGATAGAGTTCATGAAAACTTTGCGACATGCCGCCCAGACCTTCTGCCGAATGCACCAGCACAGCTTCCGGGCTGTGAAAAGTTTCGCCCGGAGCCAGTTGCCACGAGAATTCATCAGGGTTAAGGCCAAGGGAAACGCGGGGGCAGGCAAAGGAGTCCATCTCCACCGAAGCCGTAAAGCTGCCGCTGTAAACGAGGCTGAAGCCCATGACCTCGCCGGAAGTCTCGGTTGCGTCAGGATCAAGCAGCGCGAGGAAAGGATGCTGCTGATGGCTGCTCGCGCCGCGGCGGCTTTCGGCAGCGAAGCGCCCCGGCACGACAGTTTGGCGTTGAACGTGTCGTTCGCGTTGCCATGCGCCGGTAAGGTGTATCAGATCAAATGGGCGATTTGGAAGGTCCACGGATGCGCTGACGACGTTAAGCAGTTGGAGGACATGGCCACCGTCATTACGAATTCGAACCGAGCGGGTGATGGCGTCGAAATTGCGGAAGACGGAATAAAAGAGAGTCACCGTCAGGCCGGTCAGGGTGTCAACTAAATCAATCTCTAAAGTCTCAGCTTCGTCATCCGATTCCACATACGTCGAGGGCAACCCTGGCAACCTGGGTTTGCCCGGTGTTATCCGATGCTCGCGGTAGCCAAGTTCCAGGACGCGCGAACCGTCCGGTTGCCCGACGGTCAAAGCTGGCAGACGGAAGTCGTCGTGCCCGTAAGTCGGAAATTCCTGGGGCACCGTTTCGAGCAATTTAGAGCCGGGCAGGTAGCCCAGGTCCGCCATCTCGATTTTCCGGCCCCAATACCGAAGCACTGGCACATTCAGCTCCGGGTGGATGGCGATGACGTAGGTCGAATGCGGCGACTGTAGACAAAAAGTGCGCCCGGAATCGCGCGACTGTACAGGCATAAAGGAGGGGAAGGTTGCGATCGCGTTTCGAGTCAGGTCATCGAAGAAAAAAGACCACGGCAGCTACCGAATGATCTTTGCGCTACTTATCAAGAGCAGTGCGAGTATGGAGAATCGAACTCCAGCCTCAGCCTTGGGAAGGCCACGCGCTACCATTACGCCATACTCGCGGGAAAGTTCATTGACTGTCGCTGCCAGGCCGGCTCAGGCGTGGGAGTTGATCTTTTCAACCAGCACCTTTTTCGCCGCCGTGCCGACGACCTGTTCGCGAACAGCGCCGCCCTTGAAGAAAAGGAGGGTCGGGATGTTGTAGATGCCGTATTGCTGAGCCAATTGCTGTTCCTGGTCGACGTTGACTTTGACGATCTTGACTTTGTCGGGCAGTTCCTTGGCGACCTCATCGAGCAGCGGCGCAATCATTTTGCACGGGCCGCACCACTCGGCCCAGAAATCGACGACGACCAGCTTATCGGCTTTCAACACTTCGCTCTCGAAATCGAGAGCACCTACGGGAGAAACATTGGCACTCATTATGAGCACGTTATCAGATTAAAGCCAGATAGCTAGCGATCAAAACGCCTGCCGTTCCCCAGGTTAGCACCGCCAGAGCTCCAGCAAGAATGGTCGTGAGCATCGAGGAGCTCTCTTCCTGGTATTGCGCAACAGGCACAGCCGCAACAACGGGCATGGCGGATGCCTTCGCGACGGCTACCTTGCCGGCACCAGCCGCCTTGACAATGGTCGTGGCGGGTTTGCCGGCAGCGACCGGCTTGCCTGCCGGCTTCGGACCACCAGCTTCCGCGACCACAGCAGTAGTGGCGGCGGCAGGGACAGCAGCAACGGCGGCGGCAGGGACAGCGCCCGCCGGTTTCGCCACCGCCAGATTACTGGCACGGACAGGAGCGGCAGGGAGATTGGGTTTGACGGTGATGCGGGCGGTTTCCTTGGGAGGGGCCGACTTGACGATAGTTGTGCCGGTCTTGAGATTGGGCGCAGATAAATTGGCCGGAGACGTGGAAACGGGTTTCAGCGGAGTGCCTCCAGGAGGCGGAGGAGCCACAAGCCCGGCAGCGGGCCTGGCCGGGAGGACCGGTGCGGGAGGAACCCCAGGGACGACAGGCTTGATCGGGGCAACCGCGCCAGGAACCACGGGTTTAATCGGAGCAATCGGCGCAGGCGGGACAGCCAGTAAGGCCGGAGCCGGAGGCACCGCGGGCTTGGCCGGCGCTGCGCTGGCGGGTGTCGGGAGAACCGCAGGCGGCGGACCGGCTTTCGGCGTACCAGACGGCGAAATCGAGGTTGTAGGTGCGTCCATGGCTTGCGTTCGGCGGGGCGGGGCGACGTTGGAATCCGGCATAGTGGTGGAGGCTGGTTTGGGTGGGGTTGGAGTAGGCGAAGCCGGGCTGGGCGCAGGAGGAACAATGGCGGTGGTCGAAGGAGAAACGCGCGGAGGTGGTACCACCATGCTCGATTTTTTCTTGGCGGTAAGGTCAGAGGCCACTTCCGCAGCTACCGCGCCGGCGACGGCGGCGGCACCAAGGGCGGCAGCCGGAGCGACGAACGAGGGCTTGGACGGAACGGCAGCAGGCGCGCTTTCCAGCTTTGTAGTCGACGGCGGAGGTACGACTGCGGTCTTGGCTGCTGGAGAAGTTACCGGCGGCGGAGTGGAAGGTTTTGTCTCCAAAGGCGCGGCTGGTGCGGCCGAGAACGGAGTGAAAGGTTTGATTGGAGTGGGAGTGACGGGACCTGTCGGAGTCGGAGGGGTGGTTGCGGCAGGCGTCGTCACCGGCGCAACGGGTACCGACCCGGTCGGCCTTCTGAGCGGAAGAGTAGCCTGCGCGCCGGGCACCGTGGCAGACGTCGTCCCGGGCGCGACCGGAACGGAACCGGTGGGCCGTTTGAGCGGGAGGGTGGCCAGCGCACCCGGCGTCGTGCCGGAAGTCGCGGGAAATGGGCTGGTCGGCGGCTTGGCGGCAGGCGGCGTGAAGCTGGGCGGAAGCGGGACGGGAACGACCGGCACCGAACCGGTTGGAGGCTTGGTCGCAGCGGGCGTTGTGGTCGAAGCCGCTCCCGCGGTCGTGATGACGGCGGTCTTGTCGGCAGTCGAAGCGGGCCCGGCGGGGACTGATCCGGTCGGCGGCTTCAAGGCGAATCCGAACTCGGACGCAAGCTGCGTCTTCGGTATCACCGGGGCAGCCGTGGGAGTGACCGCAGGCTTAAACGTGGCCATGGGCGACGGCGGCGGCACGGCGGGCGGCGCACTGACGGCAGGCTTTTGCGCAACCGGCACCACCGGCGCGGGGACGGGGATGGGAGGCGTCACTGCGGGAGTCGCGCTGGCGGAAGGCACCGGTGCCGGTACCACGGGCGCTGCGGCGACGGTGGACGTAGGCGCAGGCGGAGCGACAGGCGCAGGCACAACAACCGGCGCAGCGCTGGACATCGGCTTGGGCACGGAAGGAGGAACAACAGGCGCGGGCGACGTGGCAAACGGAACGGCGCTGACGACAGGCTTTGGTAGAGGAGGCGCGGGTACGGGCGCGGGCGGCGTAGCTACCGGTGCGGCGATGACAGCGGGCGTGGGAGCAGCGGGAGCCGCCGGTGTGGGCGGGGGCAGAACCGGGACAGGCGCGGCAGGAGCCGTTTCAGTCTTCGCGGCAGGTATCGGCAGCGGAGGCGGAAGCTTGGGCGCGAGAGCTGACGGTGCTTTTGCCAGCACAACGGGGATGGCGGCGGGAGTCGGAATGGGCTTCGGCGCGCCAGCAGTACTCGGGAGGTCATTGAGCCGGATGGCGCCAGTTTGCTTGGCGCGGATGGGCGGCGGAGGGAGCGCCCCGGTCTGGCCGGTGCTCGTTTTTGCGCCTTCGCGCAGGCGGGCGAGAGCTTCCTGCGGATTGGTGGTCGAGAGAGCGGTCGGAGGAGGAGGCGTAGCGATCGCGGGAGCACGTACGACGGGTATCGACGGCGGCGGGGTGGCTGGCTGGGCGGGCGCGGGGGGCGGAGGCGCGGCAGGAGCAGAAACAATCTTGGGCGCGGGCGGTGCCGGGAGGGTTTCTCCCTTGCTCCTCGCGAGCAATTGCTGCGTGGAAGGCAGGGTCGGCGGCCGGGTTTGGTGCGGGACTGGCTTGAGGTCTTCCGGCACTTCAACCCGTCCGCTTTGGCCGGGGATGAAGACCTTCGCCTGCGGATTGGCGACGATGACGCGCGACGGCGGAACGACGACCCGTCCGGACGAGGTCCTTAATTCGTCAAGGGGAACAGGACTGGTTTGGCTCGGCGGGCGTTCCGTGGTGGGAGGATTGGCCGTGGGCAGCGCCGGCACGGGCTGGGAAGACGGTTTTTGAGGAAAAAGAGGGGTCGTTTTCGCACTGGCGGGAGCTCCCGTCAACGGCGGCGCTGCAGGCCTCGGGGGCGTCTGGCCCGTTTGCGGCGGAGTTTTTGAGAGGCTGGGCATGGGCTTGGTGACCGCAGTGGACCAGGCGGGCGCGACGCTGGTACTAGGCACCGGCTCCAACTGGCTCGACGTGTGCATCGGGAGCGTGGTCGCGGCCGAGACGTTCGGGCGTGGCGTGGGCGTGATCTTCGCGGAGGCCGGCTTGAGAGGCCGCGGGGGGAGACTGATACGGAGCGTTTCGCGCTTGGGAGCGTTCGGGTCTTTGCCCTCGGGAGTAGCGGGGTCAGCCATAAGTGATCGTTTTTATACATATTTCATAAAATGTTCAATGGCGAAATTCGCAATCGTAACGTATTTATGAAGTTATCCGTTTTTTTTGGGGCGAAGGCTGACTTACCGATGAGACTTGATCTCACCCAGATTCAGAGCAACATTTCGATTGTGAAAATGATTACTGCCGTCAAGTGCATGGAGGGGTTCCGGCTCTGGCTGCGCTTTTCAGATGGAACTGAAGGCGTTGCTGATCTATCGGATCTGGCTGGCCGTGGTGTTTTTTCCGCGTGGAACAAACCGGGCGTTTTCGCGCAGGCAGTGGTAACGGAATTTGGCGCTGTCGCCTGGGGTGATGCCATCGATCTTTGTCCCGATGCTCTTTACCTGCGCGTCACAGGCAAAACGGCTGATCTTATCCCTTGCCCGATTTAACCGAATTGATAACGTCCGCCGATGGGATTATCCTACTGTATGCTCTCGCTACGAAATCCTCGATTTCCCGATCGTCAGGCTATTGAAGTTCAAGCCCTGGCTGATACCGGTTCCGTTTTTTTGGTCATTCCTGAACATATTCGCCTTCAGCTCTCTCTGGATGAGTTGTTGAAAAAAGAAGTAACGCTGGCGGATGGCTCCCGCAAAATGCTGCCCTACGTAGGGCCGATCGAAACGCGATTCAAGAACCGGGCAGCCTACGTGGGAGCGATTGTCATGGGCGACCAGGTTCTCCTTGGAGCGATACCGATGGAAGATATGGATCTTGTCGTTCTTCCTCTGGATCGCCGAGTCGACGTTAATCCATTAAATCCCAACTTCGCGTCAGCATTTGCGAAGTAATCACCATCCTCATCACCCCTGCGGCAGGCGCAGGAGTTGGAGGATGCGGTCGAGGTCTTCGGGGGAGAAATACTGGATCTCGATTTTGCCGGAGCTGGCTTTGCCGACGATGCGGACGCGGGTGCCGACGTGCTGCTGAAGCCGCTTTTCCAGGTCGGCGAAGATGGCCTCGCCGGTCGCGGCGGCGGCGCGGCGCCTGGTGGCTTTGCGAGTTCCGGCGGTCATCGATTCGACGAGGCGTTCGGTGGCGCGGACGGTGAGGTTCTCCTTGCGGACGCGCTCGGCGGCGAGCAGTTGTTCGTCGGCGGTGGTCAGGCTGAGGAGGACCTTGGCGTGGCCCACGCTGAGGTCGCCGGAGCCGATCCAGGCGCGGATTTGCTCCGGCAGCGTGAGGAGGCGCACGGCGTTGGCGACGACGGCCCTCCCCTTCCCGACCTGCTGCGCGACTTGTTCCTGCGTGAGGGTGAACTCCTTCATCAGGCGCGCGTAGGCCTCGGCTTCCTCGATGGGGCTGAGGTCGGCGCGCTGGATATTTTCGATGAGGGCAAGCTCGAGCACGTCCCGGTTGCTGGCTTCGCGGACGATGACGGGGAGCGTTTCCAGCTTCGCTTCGGCGGCGGCGCGCCAGCGGCGTTCGCCGGCGATGAGCTCGTATTTGCCGTTGACGAGGCGGACGATGAGCGGCTGGATAATGCCCCGTTCCTTGATCGACTCGACCATCTCGGAGAGCTCTTCCGGGCGGAAAGTCTTCCTCGGTTGGAGCGGACTGGGGACGATGCTCGCGTGCGGGACTTGCCGGACGACTTCACCCTTTTCTGCGACGGGTTCGGGCGCGGCGAGTTTCGTCGCGCTGCCCATGAGGGCGCTGAGTCCCTTTCCTAATGCTGCTGCTTTAGCCATCCCCGATTTTGGGATAACCTTCGACGGAGGCAAGCTTATCCGTCGCGGCATGGCAAATCGTGCCGCAGTTCACGCCGAGCGGCAATCCCCGAGAACGCAACCAACGCACTCGGTCCAAACGTTGACAAAGCTCCAATACGTACCGCTATGGTTTACATAATGAGTGAACCCATTCCCAGTTATGCTCATTTCCGCTTTCCATGAAAATCCATCTCATCTTCAACGCGCATATCGATCCCATTTGGCTCTGGCCCTGGCAATCCGGTCTGGACGAGATCCTGGCCACATGCCGTAGCGCCTGCGATCGGCTCGACGCTCATCCCGACCTGACCTTCTCGCGTGGCGAAGCCTGGGTCTATCACCAGATCGAGCGGCTTGACCCCGCGCTCTTTCGCCGCATGGCCCGATTTGTCAAACAGGGCCGTTGGGAAATTGTCGGCGGCTGGTGGATTCAACCTGACTGCAATCTCCCCAGCGGGTTTGCCTTTGAACGTCAGATCCAGGAAGGAAAACGTTATTTTCTCGATCGCTTCGCCCGCTTTCCCGAGGTTGCCTACAACGTCGACAGCTTTGGCCACGCCGCCACTGTGCCCGGCTACCTCCGCGCCGCCGGTCAACGTTACTACGTCATGATGCGACCGCAGGAACACGAAATGACCCTCCCCTCGCGCCTTTTTCGGTGGCGTGGTTATGAAGGCGGCCCCGAAGTCATCACCTTTCGCATCGCCGCCGCCTATACGGTCAAGGAAATGACTCAGGCCCACGTCCGCGCCAGCCTGGAGGGCCTGCCCGCCGGCGTAGAGGATACCATGTGCTTTGTCGGGGTGGGCGATCACGGAGGCGGCCCGACCGAGCGGCAGATTGCGTGGCTGCGCGAAAATTGGAACGCCTTCGAGGGCCACACCCTGCTCTTTTCGACTCCCGCCCGCTATTTCCGTGCCGTCCTGCGACACCGCGCCTCGCTCCCGCTGGTCACGGGAGAACTCCAGCGGCACGCCATTGGTTGCTACAGCGTCTATCGCCCGGTGAAGACCTCGCTGCGCCGCGCGGAACATCTCCTCGATCAGGCCGGGCGCTTGCGAAAAAAGCTGACCCCCGCCCAAAAGCGGGAATTACCGACGCTCGAGAAATCCTGGCGGCAAGTTCTCTTCCACCAGTTTCACGACACCCTCGGCGGCACATGCCTGCCCAGCGCCTACCCGCAAGTCCTCGATCAGATCGGCTCCGCGGCGGCGGCGGCGGACGAAGTGCTTCAGCTCGGATTCCGCCATCTCCTCACGAAGGAAGGCAACGATCCCCTGCAACGGATTGCCATCCATAATCCCTCGTCCGTCGATTTCGACGGCTACGCCGAGCACGAGCCGTGGAGGGATTCGCTCCCGTGGACTGCCCAGTGCCATCTGGTCGACAAATCAGGCCGGTGCCATCCTTCTCAACGCATCATGTCGGAAGCCATCGTTACGGATATGGTGTCGCTGCTTTTTCCGGTTCGCGTCCCAGCCGGGAAGACCATCATTCTCCGCATTGCCGAAACGGGAAAACCAGCTTCTGTCCGCACGGGTGCCAGTGTTTCCGGGACAAGGCTGCAAAATAACCGGGGACTCTCCATCGAGACCATGCCGGGTTGGAAGCTCGCTTTTGGAGACATGAGGCAGCTTCGCCCGGTGCTCCAACTTATTAATGATCCCACCGATACCTGGTCTCATGGCATCAAAGGCTACGGGCCATCCGTGGCCGAGGCCGTTTGGGAACGCGTGGACTCCGTTGAAAACGGGCCGTTGCGGGCCGCGTGCATTCAGACGGGCCGGATCGGGGAAAGCAAATTGCGGGCGGAGTGGCGGCTGCTCGCCAATACGGATTACGCCGAACTGCTGCTTCGCGTCTTTTGGTCCGAACGGCATAAGGTACTAAAGCTGACGCTTCCCCTGCCCTCCGCGGCAACGGAAAGGACAGATGGCATCATGGGCGCCAAACTCGTCCGCCCTAACGACAGCGGGGAATCGCCTCTGCGTGATTGGACGCAGATCAAGTGTGGCAGGAATGCCGTGGCTGTGGTCGCCCCCGATGTCTTCGCGCTCGACGGAAACGAAAAGGAGATTCGCCTGACGCTGCTGAGGAGCCCCCTGCTCGCGCACCATGATCCACAACCTCCGGTGCATCCTCGCGGTTTAACCGCAGATCAAGGCGAGCATCTTTTTCGCTTCAGGTTTTTTCACGGAAAAGCGGATATCGGGAAGCTTGAGCGCCACGCCATCGCGCTTCAGCAACCA
>Ga0302319_10003742_pt1 | contig 31558 bp, 25 predicted proteins | sample Bog_T0_2_FD_203319 | JGI IMG/M metagenome (GOLD analysis project Ga0302319, IMG submission 203319) | Peat permafrost microbial communities from Stordalen Mire near Abisko, Sweden - Bog_T0_2 | ecosystem: Environmental > Terrestrial > Soil > Wetlands > Peat | place: Sweden: Abisko, Stordalen Mire... | reverse complement strand
TTCGGAAATTCACTTCAGGAGTCTAGCTAGACATGTCGTCCTTCTTTCGCAGCTTTGCGCTGCTTTCCCTTACCTTAATTTGCAGTGTCTCTTTGCGTGCGCAATCCACAGGAGCCGTTCAGGGCACTGTTGTTGATGCGACAGGCGCCGCGATTCCCAGCGCCGCCGTCACCATTCACAGCGACGCGAATGGAGTGGACCGGGTATTGAGCGCTGATTCAGCGGGAAACTACTTTGCGGCCTCACTCCCGATCGGCACCTATCAGTTACGAGTTAAATCACCAGGAATGCAGATCACCTCTGTAGATAATGTGGTCGTATCTGTAGGGACCACCACGCAGCAGGACATCAGAATGGATGTCGCGACCGGTGTGGAAACTGTCGAGATTCAAGCGGCACCGCCAGCGGTAGAAACGGCAGCGGTTTCGATTGGCACCGTGGTCGATCAGAAGACCGTGCAAGAGATTCCGTTGAATGGCCGGCATTTTGTGGATCTGGCGTATCTAACGGTGGGCACGGTGACTCCGCCAGCGAATGGTTCGTTGACGGCACCGCTGCGCGGGCAGGGATCGTTCTCATTCAACTCGGCGGGGGCGCGCGAAGACAGCGTGAACTTCATGGTGAACGGCATCAATTTGAGCGATCCGATTCAGAACCAGATCACGTTTCAACCCACGATCAATACGGTGGACGAGTTCAAGATAGACAATTCGACGTTTAGTGCGGAGTATGGGCGGAACTCGGGATCGATTGTGAACATTGCCACGCGCAGCGGGTCGAACACTTGGCATGGCGAAGGCTATGAGTTTATGCGCAACAACGATTTGGACGCCAGGAATTTTAGCAATCCAACGAACGTGACATCGGGTGGAGCGCTGGTGGCGAATCCGCAATCGCCTTTCAAACGGAATCAGTTTGGCGGCGATGGCGGCGGGGCGATTCGTAAGGACAAAGATTTTGTGTATCTGAGCTACGAGGGTTTGCGGCAGCGGCAGGCTGTGCCAATATCGACGACGACTCTGACGGCAGCGCAAGTGGCGCAAGCCCAGACGAGCAGCGACCCGATTGTGAAGAGTCTGCTGCCGCTGATTCCGGCGGCGAACTCAGGCACGAATCAGTTTGTGTCGGCGGCGGTGGCGCCGGTGAACATTTCACAAGGTACGGCGAATGTGAGCCACGTGTTTTCGGAGGCGAACCGGTTGAATGGCTACTACGCAATTCAGCGGGATGAACGGGACGAGCCGCCTTCGACGGATGGCAATAGTTTTCCCGGCGGAGGCGACCAGCGTAACGGCAACCGGCAACTTCTGACTTTGAACGATTCGTGGGTGTTGAGCCCAACGATGGTGAACGAAGCGCGGCTCGGGTTTAACCGCATCCACATTACGTTTGATGCCGATAGCGTTTTGAATCCCGCGACTTATGCGATTAACAGCGGCATTTCCGGCAACGTGGGACTTCCGCAGATCACCATTTCGGGAGCGTTTACATTCGGGGGGATCAATGGCTTCCCACAAGGGCGCGGCGACACAACTGGGGTGGCTTCGGATACTTTCAGCTGGGTGAAGGGCAACCATACGTTGAAGATGGGCGGGGAATACCGGCGGGCGATCAGTAACAACTTCTCATTCACGCCGGGGACGTTTACGTTTGCGAGCGTTACGGCGTTCTTGAACGACCAAGCGACGGGGTTTACGGCGAACGCATCGAATAAGTCGAATCGGACTTACGACAATGCTATTGGCGCGTTCGTAACGGATTTGTGGAAGGTGAGTCCTACGCTCTCGTTCACGCTGGGGCTGCGTTACGATTTCTACGGCACGCCGACAGAAGCGGAGAACCGGTATGTGGTGTTTGACCCGACCACGGACACGCTGCAACATGTAGGGCAGAGCGGCGGGCCGGCGCTTGCGTACAACAATAGTTCGTTGAACTTTGAGCCGCGCGTGGGATTGGCTTGGGATCCGCTGCGCAATGGCAAGACGGTGATTCGTTCGGCTTACGCCATCATGACCGACCAACCGAACTTCGGATTGGTGACAGGGTTGGCGGCGAACCCGCCTTATGCGTTCCCGGTTTCCTTTTCGCCCAGCAAGACCGTACCGTTCGTGACGCTGGGTAACGCGTTCACCGCGGCGGGTGGCAGCGTGTCGCCATTGTCAGTGGCGCACAACTACAAAGATGCGTACGTGTCGGAATGGAACTTCAATATTCAACAGTTGTTTGCTCACAATTTCGGTACGATGCTGGGCTACTTCGGGACCAAGGGTACGGATCTAAATGTCGAACGGAACTATAACCAGATCACAAACGGATTGAGGCCATATCCGGCGCTTTCGCTGAGCAGCCCGATTGATCCGGGGATGCCGTTGTCGAATGTTGGCGTTTATGAGAGCGTGGGGAATTCGTCTTACAACGGATTGTGGGCCACAGCTAACAAGACGTTTTCTCGAGGGCTACAGTTCAATGTTTCGTATGCGTGGTCAAAGTCGATTGATGAGAACTCGCGGAACAACCAGGGGTTGGTGCTGCAGGATAGCTTCAACGTGCATGGCGACCGGGGTTTGTCTGACTTCGATGTGCGGCACCGGGTGGTGGTGAACGGGATTTATGATTTGCCGTTCCGCGGTAACCGGTTGAAGGAGGGATGGCAGCTTTCGCTGATCTCGCAGATTCAGAGCGGTAACCCGCTTAACTTTCACACCAGTAATTCGGCCTTTACAGGTTCGGCATTGTTGCGGCCGAATGTGACCGGCAACGTGATTACCGGCTTTGCGCCAGCGACGAATGGGAGCGCGACAACGGTAACTTATGTGCAAAACCCGAGCGTGCTGGTGAACCAAGGGAATGCGTTCGGCAATCTGGGGCGGAACGTGATTATTGGGCCGGGCTTCTCAAACCTGGATGTCTCACTGGTGAAGAACACGCGGATTAAAGAACGCTTGAGTTGGCAAGTGCGGGTGGATGCGTTTGACATTCTGAACCAGACCAATTTCACGAATCCGGGTTTGACGGTTGGGACGTCTACGTTGGGTTTGATCACGGCTGGGACACGGTTTCCGGCAGGAGACGGCGGGACATCGCGGCAGTTGCAACTGGCCATGAAGCTAATCTTTTAATTGGATGAAACGTCTCTGATCCTACGCGCTACGCCGGCGTTCCGGCGTACCAACCTCGCGCTATTTTCCGCCGGCTTTGCCACATTCGCGTTGATGTATTGCGTACAGCCGCTTCTGCCGCTGTTCACAAGGGTGTTTCATGTGAGCGCGGCGGAGAGCAGTCTGGCTATTTCCACAGTGACGGGGGCGGTGGCAGTGGCGATCCTTCTGGCGGGATCGGTGTCGGAGGCTTGGGGACGAAAGCCGGTAATGACGGCGTCAATGTTCGCCTCAGCGGCGCTCACTACGCTCTCTCCGCTGGCACCGGGTTGGACTTCGTTTCTCTGCATGCGAACGCTTGAGGGTATTGCGTTTAGCGGATTGCCGGCGGTGGCAATGGCGTACTTGAGCGAGGAGATGGATGCTTCGTCGGTTGGGCTGGCGATGGGCTTGTACGTGGGAGGAACCGCCGTTGGAGGGTTGTCGGGCCGACTCCTGACGGGCATTCTGACAGACTACACAAACTGGCGGGTGGCGGTGGCGGCAGTGGGAGGAACAGGATTGCTGGCGGCACTGATCTTTTGGCGGAGTCTTCCAAAATCGGCACACTTTCAGGCGCGACCGATGCATGTGGGAGCACTGCTCAAATCGCTGGCGCAGCATTTAGCTGAGCCGGGGTTGCGACTGCTGTTCTTAGAAGGCTTTCTGCTGATGGGCGCTTTTGTTACGGTGTTCAACTACATTGGCTTCCGGTTGATGGCGACGCCGTATGGGTTGAGCCATGCGCAGGTGGGCTTGGTGTTTGCGGTTTACCTGGTGGGTACGGTGAGTTCGCCCTGGGTGGGGCACCACATGCGGGAACGGCATATTCTTTGGCTCGTGGTGGGCGTGATGCTGCTGGGACTGCTAACGACACTCCTGAAGCCGCTGGCGATGATCATTTTGGGACTTTGCTTATTTGCGTTTGGGTTCTTCGGGGCGCACTCGGTATTGAGTAGTTGGGTGGGCATGCGGGCGCGACATGCGAAGGCGCAGGCTTCGTCGCTTTATCTTTTCTTCTACTATCTAGGTTCGAGCATTGCCGGAACGGCGGGCGGCGTTTTCTATAAGGCTTATGGTTGGGTGGGCGTAGTGGCGTTTCTAACGGTTCTGTTGACGGTTGCGTTGTTGATGGCGGCGAATGCCGTCGGCGATGATGAGCTGCAGAAAACCGGTGTGGCCTAACGGCTCGTGCTTGAGGATGTAGTCGGCTGAGCCTTCGGCGCCTTCCGGGTAGAAGATAGAACACTCACAGTTGATCTCGAGGAAAAAGATCTCACCGGCTTGATTCGCGCGAATGTCGATGCGGGCGTAGCTTTCGGCATCGAAGGCACGGTAGATTGCGATGGCCATGTCTTTCAGGCGTTGGGCGAGCGCGGGATCAGTTACTGGAACGTTGTTGGTGACGTGATGTTCGGTCACCTTCATTCGGTAGGTCTTGAAGTGCTCTTCGGTATCGAAGACGAACTCAAAAGGCGTGAAGGCCAGCGGGCCGTCTTGGGAGGTGGCAATGAGCACGGTGAACTCGCGGCCATCGACATACTCTTCGATGAGGAGTTTGTCGAAGTCCGGAAGGAGTTCGACGCAGCGGCTGCGCAGCTCATTCCTGTTGTGAACGAGAGAGTGCTCATCGATACCGAGGCTGTCTCCCGAATCGGCGGGCTTAACGAAGAGAGGGTAACGGAGAGTGGGCGGGAGCTTCTCCAGGTCTGGGAGGTTGCGAGCGATGTACCAGCGAGGTGTGGCCACACCACACTTGTCTGCCACGCGCTTCATGGTCTCTTTTGAATGGAGAAAGTTGCGCATGGTGGTGCCCGTGAATGCTAGGTTGAGACGCTCTAAAGCCCAGATGACATCGAAGCCCGGGATGTCCCATTCGGGGTAACCTTCGCAGAGGTTGATGTAGATGTCGTAGTTCTGGCGGGCGGCTTTCATCAGTTGGGCATAGCTAGTGGCCTTGCGCAGAAAGAGATGATCGACTTGGTGACCGGGCAGCCAAATAGCGAGGTCACGCGGCGGATCGTAGTTGCCGTAATCGACCGGCGAGCCAGTGTAATCAGGTTGAAGGACGCAGATTTTCATTGGCGCGCGCGGGCTAGAGCCTGCTCCAATATCTTTTCTACGAGCTGAGGGAAGCGCATGCCGGCCATTTCTAGGATGCTGCCGCAAGAGGTTTCAGCGTCGCCCGACAAGCCGCAATTGGCATTCACTTCGAGGACTTGATATTCGTTGTGTTTCTTGTTGAAGCGGATATCTACGCGGCCGTAGCTGTAGCCCCAGCAAGAGATATAGGCACGCTTGGCGATATCGAAGAGGATCTTGGCTTGCTCGGGAGGAGCAGCACGGTAGCCGTAAAAGGGGCGGCCTCCTTCGGGAGGTGTCTCTTCTTTGTAGTAGCCCCAATAGCGGTCATAGGAGAGGAAGCGCTCTTCTTCAGGGATGGAACGATCGAAGATGCGTTCGGCGGGCGGGAGGGTCCAAATGCCATCGGGCTCATCCCAATAACCTCCCATGAGAACCGTGAATTCACCACCTTGGATGAAGTCTTCCGCATAGATGATGTCATTGGCGAAGAGTTTGCCGAACTCGCCGGTCTTTAGTTCGTCGCGGCGGGCGGTGGCTTCTTCATCGCTATGAACGACTGACTTAAGACCGATGCCATAGCTGGCGCTAGAGGCCGCTGGTTTGATGAAGAGCGGCGCACCTCCCAAACGGTCGCACAGGCCAGTGAGAGGTCCGCGATCTGGGAGGGCCTCCCAAACGGCGGTAGGTACATTAGCCTTTACAAAAAGCTCTTTCATCTCAATTTTGGAGCAAGTGGTTTGGTAGTAGCGAACGTCGGCTCCAGTGAATAGGAGGTCAGTCGCTTCGAGCGCTTTGACAACGGAGAGGCCGGGCGTGCCCACTTCGTCATAGCCATCGCAAAGGTTGAAGACCAAGGTGGGCCGAGTCTTGGCGCATTCCTGGATTTGGGAGATGATGGCGTCGATGGTGGAATGCAGGACGATCTGCATGATCCAGATGAGATTGAGTTCGTGAAAGACTTCGGCCAATTCCACTTTATAGGCGCTGACATCGTAGCTCTCGCCTTTGAGTGTGTTGCCTTCGATCCAATAGGGTACCAGTGTCCAAACGACGGGATTTTTCTGCTTGAGCAGGCTGCCGGTGTTAGTGAATAGTGGATTGTTCCCAGAGGGAGGCATAGGTTCCTTGTTCGGCTAGAAGCTGAGTGTGAGGGCCATCGGATTCGACAGTGCCTTCACGAACGACGACAACTTTGTCGGCGATGGGCGCCATTCCCAAGCGGTGAGTGACGGCGATAACGGTGATATTGCGCTGGCCGGCAAGGGCGCGGAGAGTGGCCAGAAGCGCGGTCTCTGTGCGGCTATCGAGCGCGGAAGTGCCTTCATCGAGAATGAGGATCTGCGGCTTGCGAACCAAGGCGCGGGCTAGAGCGATGCGTTGACGTTCGCCGCCGGACAACTGCGCACCCTTTTCTCCGACGAGCGTATTGAGGCCGTTTGGGAGTTTCTTGACGAGATGGGCGCATTCGGCGGCCTGCATGGCGTCGAGAATTTCGCGATCAGTCGCATCGAGCTTGCCCATGCGGACGTTGTCGCGAACGGTGCTATCGAAGAGGAGAACGTCCTGGCCAACGAAACCGATTTGGCAGCGAAGGCTCGCGACGGTGGTGTCGCGCAGGTCTACCCCGTCGAAGAGAATGGCGCCTTGGGTGGGGTCGTACAGGCGGAGGATGAGTTGCAAGAGAGTGCTTTTACCGCTGCCGCTGGCTCCGACGATGACAACGAATTCGCCGCGCTTGATTTCGAGAGAGAGGTCGTGAAGGATCAAATGGGAGGGTTGAGCGGGCTCCTCTTGCGAGGGAGGATAAGCGAAACTGACGTCTTCGAAACGGAGACTTTGAGAGAACGGCTTGAGGGGTTTGGCTCCCATTTTTTCCGGGAGGGCGGGGCGTTCGTTGAGGACTTGGTTGATGCGTTCGAGACCAGCCGTTGCGCTGACCACGAGAGGCGCAAGCCAGGTGAGATTGCCGATAGCACTGCCAAGGCCGAGTGCGAGCACTTGGAAGGAGACCACGTTGCCGATGCTCATGCCGCCGTGGAAAGCGACGACGGAGCTGCCGCCAATGATGCCCAGACAGAGGATGAAGAATGATACAGCAGGGATGCGTTCGACGATGTAGGAAAGGAAATTGGCGCGGACTGTGAGATCAAGCAGCGACTGAGTCTCTTTGCGGAAACGATTGAAGAGCTCGCGTTCGAGGCCGAACGCTTTGATGATGTATTGAGACTGCAGCGTTTCCTGGATAGCGCTGGACATGCGGCCTTCCTGTTCGCGCATGGCGAAAGAAGCGCGGTTGGCTTTGCCGAGAATGGCGCGCGGCAGGAGGAAACAGATGGAGGTGCCGATGACAGTGGCGACGGACATGCCGACGTGGATGGAGGCCATCCAAGTGGCGGACATAATGATGCCGGAAATGCCGAGCAGCGCGTAGGGGACGACGGTAACGAGGCAGCTCTCGATGGTTTCAGGATCAGTGATAAGAACGCTGAGGAGGTCGCCCGACTTGCGGCGCTGAAAGAAATCGAGCGAGAGAGTTTGGACGTGCATATAGACGTCGCTGCGAAGGTCACTGACGACGCGCGCACCAAGTTTGGCCCAAACATAATCGGCAACGATGGAAACGGCCGCAAGGAGAATGGCGGCGGAACCAAGCAAGCCGAGTAACTCGATGAGGCGCGTGTAATTGCGAGGAATGACGGCTTGGTCAATTAAGTAACTGAAGCTGCCACGGGTGGCGGTTTCGAGGCCGGATTCGAAGACGAGGCTGAACAAAAGGGCAAACGCCATCCAACGATAGGGACGGACGTAGGGGACGAGTTGGGTGAAGAGCTTGCGAATGGGATTGGGACCTGAACTACGAGCATATCGAACTTGGAATCTAGGGTTAGGCGAAGAAATGGCGTTTTTTGCCAAGCGGAAGCGAAGAGAAGGCAAAACCTTGTAGCCACGGATTAACGCGACTGAACTCCGATAAAACAGTGTGTAAGAACGTGACGTTTAGAGGTAGGCGAAACGGACGGTTTTTTCCCGTCTATAAGAATATAAGGGCGAAGGCGGTAAAAACTCGGGGTCAGAGAGGCGGAGATTTTGAGTTTTTTGCGTTGCGGGGTGTAAGGAGATTTCATCGTTAAGGACAGAGTACGCTGCTGCGGATCTTGACTGATGTGAGCCAAAGCAGGTGGATAGCTGGTAAGTGGATGAGGCTGAGGGGGTTATAGGGAATGGATTTATTTTCAAGGTTTGTGATTGAAATTGGCGTAAGCCGGGTTACTGCGCTGGGTTCTTTTGAGTAGGCGGGAGTGTTGGGCTGTGCGTCTTCCATCTCATCCTTGCGTTCATGCCACAAGTTCCGGAGGGTGGCCAGTCGTTGCTCCAGTAACGCAAGGTCTTGTGGTTCGCCGAACTGTGACAGTTCATAGGTAGCTGCTTTTGGGCCTGAGGGTTTGCGCAGCCAAGCCAACACTTCTGGAGGAAATCTGCCGCCGAATGCTTCATAGACTTGATTCGCGGGAAACCAATTTATTTCGGGCTCGCGGTCTAAGAGCGCCGCCGCTTCTTGGGGTGCATCCCGGATCAAGATCGCTGTGGCTGAGCAGTTCTTCCAGGAGACCGGGTGTGTAAAAGCGGAGGTCACGAGCGGAGACCATCGGGCGGAGGCGCATCGATTTTACGTACAGCATGGCTTCGTTGAGGATGAACGACGTTTTATCAAGATTCTTGGATTCCCGCCGCGTGGTCTCATTCGTTCGTAATAGGTCGAATCGGTCCGGTACACTAATTTCGGTACCCAAAAAGGCAAGTTTATGCCCGAGAATAAGACTAAACTTACGACGATGAGCGTTGCCGCATTTCTGGAAGCGTGCACTGAAGAGGGACGACGCATGGACGCGAAGACTCTGGCCAAGCTGATGCAGAGGGTTACCGGCAAAAAGCCCGCGATGTGGGGCTCTTCGATCGTCGGCTTCGACACTTATCACTACAGCTACGAGAGTGGGCGCGAAGGCGACATGCCCGTCGTGGGCTTTTCGCCGCGCAAGGCCGCCAGTGTGTTGTACGGCGCCATAGGGTTTGACGGCGCTGAAGCGTTGCTCGCTAAGCTCGGTAAGCACACTACCGGCAAAGGATGTCTGTATATCAAGAAGCTCGCGGATGTGGACATGAAGGTGCTTGAAACACTTCTTGAAAAAGCGGTAACAGCAGCGAGGGCGCGACACGCCAAACAAGTGTAGCCCCGTTGTTTCGCACTCCCGCGGATGGTCCCACTCCTCGACGACTTATCGGAGATGCATGCAGCCAGGGTGTGATTCGTTCGTAGACTGTTAGCGAGTACGCGGGTCGTTTGTGGAGGTCGTCCGAGTCGTCAGCCGCGGTTATCGACTTGATCAATGACGGCCGGGAGAGGCCGAGGCGGCGCAGGTATTGCCGGGGGCGCCTAACTGGTTTAGCAAAGACTGCTGTCTGGGCGAGATACTAACTCCTCGCGCGCCTGCTCCTTTGGTTCGGGAGACGGCGGTGCGACCGCGCGATGGTAGCCGCCGTCTTGCACGATGACAGGCAAGGCCCAGCAAAACAAAACCGGAAGTGGCACGGTACGGCGGACCGTCATGCGACTCTCCCTCCAGAGTGGACTCCATGTCAGTAGCCTTAAAGTTTTTCCTCCCCGAGACGCTTTCCTCTCGCATGGCTGTCGAACTCAAATCGCTTTTCGCTGATTGAGGAGCAAGAAACGGATAGCCACCAGTGGCCGCGTCCGGCGATTCTTGAGTGAGGTCAGATTCTGCCTACCATACGACGGAAACTACCGCTGAAACGGATGAGTGCTTGGAGTTACTACCCATACATAGGCTGGACGACTTAGAGAATGCGAACCCTGTTACTTCTTACAGCGCTGATTATCGTAGATTCGGCAGCGGGTCAATCCGCGAAGAGTTGGAACGAATGGCTAACGGCAGGGAATGCGGCGCGCGATGCCGGACATTATGCCGAGGCGATAGAGGCGTTCCGAAGCGCGGCGGCGATGGCAGAGACAGCGGGAATTGGCGGAGCTCAGCGCATTGTCATCTTGGATTCTTTGGCATCCACTTGCGCCGAAGCGGGGCAGTACGCTGAGGCGGTGGCCGAGTATCGAAAAGAACTGGTCATGGTGGAAAGAATGGCGGGCCGGCATTCGATTAGCTATGCGGTTGTGTTGGGCAGCGCGAGCACTCTGCCGATTGAGTTTGGTAACCGGGAAGAGGCCATCGCCGTATTGCGTGACGCGCTAGCGAAAAATCGAGACACGGGCGCGCCGCGAGAACTGGCGGTGGTGCGGAATCAACTGGCCGCGCTGCTGATGCCGCAGAAGGCTTATGTGGAAATAGAGCTACTCTTGCAGGATGTGATTGACGACTTTGAGAAGAAGAGGGGCTTAGACCCGGTACTGGTTTCTTCGACCTTGAACGCCTTAGGTGTAGTGCGCTTCAACCTGGGGCGTTTTGAAGAGGCGGCGACGGCATACCGGCAGTCGATTGACCTTTTAGAGAGCGCGCTCGGGATGGGGCATCCGTTGTTAGTCTCGCCCATGTCCAACTTAGCCGAGAGTTACTTAAAGATGGATAAGTTGACGGAGGCGAGTGAGGCTTACCGACGCACGGCTGATATCTGCGATGCGGCGGGGAAGGACCAGGATCTGGCTTGTGGGACCAATTTGGCTGGCTATGCCGAAGCGTTGCGCAAACAGGGACGGAAGCGCGAAGCGAAGGCGGTGGAGGCGCGGGCGCGGCGGATGCAGGACGATTCGCGGCTGCGGAATGGCGTGGGAATGACAGTTGATGTTTCGGCGCTGCGCTGAAAGTGAGGCGCGCGGTCAATGCACGGATTGCTTGGCTTCGATAACGCGGAGGAGGCGTTGGGCGCGGCCGTATTGGGCGTCGGCGGGTGGGATGCTTTCGAGGATCTGGCGGGCGGTTTTGAAGTCTCCCTGTTCGAAGTAGGCACCGGCGAGCAGATACTGGGCGGGGGTGGTTGGATCTTGAACGAGGCTCATACGGAAGGCGGTAACGGCGCGGGAGGGGTCAGCGGTGAGGAGATAAAACTTGCCGGCGGCGACGTTCTGTTGAGCGTCGTCTGAGTTCAAGGTCATGCGGGCGCGGAATAAGTCCTGCGCGGATTTGAAGCGGTCCTTTTCGTCATCGCCGGGTAGATCGTTCTGAACGCCGAGACTCACCAAACCGACGGCGGCTTCGATTTGCACGGCGCGGGATGGATCGTGCAGGGCTTTGGTAAGAGCTGCAACGGTTTCTGAACGGTAGGGCGGCCACTGATTCAAGAAGCGAGTGGCGATGGAGCGGACCAGCGTTTCTTTATCATCCATAGCGGATTCAAGAATGCGGAAAACGCGGGGTTCCTGCGCGTAACGAGTGGCCAGATAGCCGAGCGCGTTGGCACGGGTGAGTGGGCCTTCGTCCAAGTTGGTGGCGATGGCTTCGAGCTTCGCCATCGTGTCTGGCGCGCTCGAGTGCGGATCACGAGCGGCCGTGAAGGCGTCAGTGCGGCGAATCCATTTCTGGCGCGATTCCTGGCTATACCAGGCGTCCATGTGAGTGAGGGACCACTGGGCATCCTTGTCTTTGTGGCAGGTGTTGCAGGCGTTCGGGATTTTGTGATTGATGGTGTTTTCGGGAGTGGGAATTGTTAGGGCGTGATCGCGGATTTCGGTTTTGACGCTGAAGATGGTGCGCGGCATGTGGCATTCCACGCAAGAACTGCCGGTGCTTTGCGCAGAGTGGTGAGTGTGGGCGGTGAGACTCTGTCCTTCGGCGGCATGGCAGCGAGTGCAGAGGGCGTTGGCGTCGGGCCGGAGTTGAGGGTTGCGGTCGATGTTGGTGTTGTGGGGTGTGACGTGGCAATCGAGGCAGGTGGTCTGGCCTTTGAGGAAGCATTCACTTTGCCAGAAGCCGAGCGCATCGGCGGAGAAGCGGCGGGGGCGGCCATCGGGCCAGTAGTTGGGGTCTTCACTTTCGGGTTGCGTGAATTCGAGGATGGGCTGGAAGTGATCGAAGTAGTCATCGCCGGCGACGAAGTTGTCCACGAAGATGTCGCGCAGGGAGTGGCATTGGGCGCAGACCATAGTGTTGCGGACATGATCGAGCTTAGTTTGCAGAACAACGTCGTGCGCGGGTTTGCCTTGGTGCGCGGGATTGCGATAAAACTCGACGTGCTCGGATGCGGGCCCGTGGCACCGTTCGCAGTTGATGCCGAAATCAATCCAGGACGTTTTGTAAGTGTTCTTTGCGCCGTCGTAATTCTTTTGCTCGCGGCTGACGTGGCAGCCGTAACAGGATTTGTTCCAGAGTTGGATCTGAACGCCGGGTGCGTCTTCGGGGTCGCTGATGTCGAGGTTATGGAACCAATCCTTGCGAAGCACGTCCCAGGCGGGTGGGAGGACGACGATGCGGCCGTCGGGGAGAGTTGATAAATAATGCTGGATGCGGCGGCTGCCGAGGGTGTAATCGACGCGGCGTTCGACCGGTTTGCCAGTGAGGTATGACTCGGTGATGTAGTAGGCGCCGGCTCGCTTGGTGAGTCGATAAGGGCTATTGCGAAGGGTGACTTGGCCACGGGAGAAATCGCCGAGAACGCTGGTGGCGGTGGCGGCTTGGATCATCTTCGAATGGCGCGAGGTTGACCAGGCGTGAGCGGCAGCGGCGTGGCAGGGGGTGCATGATTTGGCTCCGGCGTAAGTGGGCAGTGAGGGCGTGGTGGCGCGGCAGGCAATTGCCAATAGGAGCAGGAGGGATGCGCACCGCAACATTGGTCCATTATAAAGGCGCGGCTGCGCGTCTCTAGTTGGCGGAAACCGAGTAGGAGAGAACGCGCTCGACGGACTGGTCTCCTTGTATGGCTTTCATAGTGAGTTTGTAAGTGCCTGGGAGGGCTGTGACGCCGAGGCGAATTTGAATGCGGCCTTGGTCATCGGGCACTGGGAGCTCAGAGATGGTTTGGTTGCTGAGAAGTTTGCCGTCGCGCTCACTGCGGACGTTGAGCGCCATTTTATAAGCGTTGCTTTTTGAGGGATAGGTGTAGAGGAACGCGGTGAGCTTCTGATTGGGTGTGATGTTTTGGGAGAGAGACGGGACCAAACGCTTGCCGTCGAATTGGAATGGATCGGTAGGGTCGGCGGGTGCTTTGAGGTCGTCAATGCGTTTGGCTAAGACGATGTCGCTCATAGCGGGGCTGTCTGGATTGGCCTGCGGAGTTTTCAAGGTGAATGAATTGGCGCTGGAGCGGTGGCCTTCCTCATCGACCACGACTGTCTCGACGGTGGTGGCGTCGGCGGGTAGAAGGAAGGGGTGCTCGAAGGTGACGCGGTCGCTTTCGAGGCGTGAGAGGGCGTCGTCGGAGACTTCCGATTCGACGTCTTTACCGAAGCGGGAGACGATTTCACCTTGGGCGTTTTTAGCGACGGCGAAGAGGACCGCGTGGAACTTGTGGCGCTTGAGTTTGGGTTCGGGCGTGGCGGTGAGGTGGGAGACGGGTACGTCAAACACGACGGCGTACTGCTGCTCGCCATTCGCTGTTTTCTTACGGAACCAGAAAGCCTTTGAATCGAAATCGAAGGCGTGGGGTGCGGGCGAATCACTGAGGGCGCGAAGGCCGGCGATGTCGGCGGGGGTGAGGGACTCTTCGTCGGGGACAGCGAAATAGCCGTTGCGGGTTTCAGCGTGGTAGTCGGGGCGATTCAGTTTCACCTCGATCTTGTGATAGCGGCCGTCGAGAATATCGGTGTCGGGGCGGAAGGAAACTTCGTAGCGAGTGTCTACTTCGTCCATGATCTTTTTGAGCAGGTCGGTGTTGTTTGTGTTGCTGATGAAGAAGCCGCCGGTGGCGCTCGTGAGATCGTTAGCGGCCTCTTGCCAATTGGAGCCGGTGGCGGCGTAGCGCGTGAAATCGTTTTTGCGCATGGAGTCGAAGGCGGCGCCGGACGAACCGGGAGTTGGGGCGGCTGAACCCGCGTTAGGAGTTGAGGGAGGGCCGGAGAGCTGATCTGCCTGACCGGTTGGGATGTTGGAAGAGATTCCCGCGGCCGTGTTGAGGGCGATGCGGCCGGCATCGAGGGGATCGTAATCGGCGCTAGGTTCGATGGTGGACCAGCCGTAGAAGGTGACGGAGGCCTTGCGGGCTCTATCGATGAGGGCGGACCAATCGTCGGAGGAATCGGCGGAGCGCGGGAGATCGCCGATGAAGAGAACGACTGACTTGCGGTATGGGAGTGGGGCGAGTCCGGCGACAAGAGAGTTTAGTGTGTCGATATCGTTGAGGGCTTGGGTGGACTGGTAGTCAATCTCACCGCGATCGCCGAAGGGGTTGGAGGCACCGGGGGCACTATCGCCACCTTGGACGACGAGCGGTGGGCCGTCACTAAAGGAACTGGCATTGCTTTGCGGCGGAGTGCCGACGGCGAGACCAGAGACTACGCCGGCTGGATTCTTTTCGAGTTGTTTGAGGCTGTTGAGAAGTTGGTCGCGATTGTTGGTGAAGTTGGTGAGCTGGCGAACGCTGCCGTGACTCATGACAAATGTGGCGATGAAAGTGTTGGGGCGGAGTTCGGACTCAGTGAATTTTTGCGCAGCTTTGAAAGCGGTGGCACGAGTGCGGACTTGGAGGTGGCCGAAGACGAGGCAGAGGAGGTTGACAGTTTTGAGAGAGTTGATGGCGGGCTTAGGCGATGAGCTAGCGGTTTGCGGTTGAGACTGCTGTTGTTGCTGCTGCGTCGCTTCGGCGGCGCGGATTTCGCTACCGGCAATGAGCCGAAAGGATTGCACGGGGCGGGGGATGCCATCTTCGTAGACGGTGAAATCAGTGGGTTTGAGGGCTTTGACGGATTTGCCGCGCTTGTCGTGGACGGAAACTTCGAGGAGAACTTCGCGGGTGCCGCTGCGGATGATGGTGTTGGTTTCGGCTGGCGTTTGCTGCGCGGCGCAGCAGCCTGCGGTGAACAGGGAGAACGCCGCGAGTTTTGCGAAATTGTGCATAGTTGACCTCTGATACCCGCTTGTATCGTAGCAGTGTGTGGAATGATCGCGGATGAGGGATTTTACTTGTTTACGAATGCGATTGTGCGAATGCCGGGGAGGAATTTTGCCGATGGGCTGACGACAGTTTCCCTGGGTGTGCCGAATTTTGATTTGGTGCTGGCGCAACATGGGCGGTATTGCGAAGCGTTGCACGAGTGTGGATTGAACGTGACGACGCTGGCGGCCGATTTGCGGTATCCGGATTCAACGTTTGTCGAAGACACGGCCGTTCTGACGGAGCGCGGGCTGATTCTGATGCGGCCCGGGGCGGAAAGCCGGGCGGGGGAAGTGGAGGAGATTCGGCGCCTGTTCCCGAAGGCGCCGCAGATAGAGGCGCCGGGGACAGTGGATGGCGGGGATATCTGCGAGGCGGGCGAGCATGTCTTCATCGGTGTTTCTCAGCGGACGAATGAAGAGGGCGCGCGACAACTGGCGGGGCATTTAGCGGGGATGGGATATACGTCATCGGTGATCGATGTGCGGGCGATGACGAGTATTTTGCATTTGAAAAGTGGCATTTCTTATATCGGCGAGAACACGATGGTGGTGATGGACGAGATGGCGGGCCGCGCGGAGTTTGGGAGTTACGAGAGGGTGATTGTTGCCGCGGATGAGAGTTATGCGGCGAATTGTGTGCGGGTGAATGAGCGGGTGCTGGTGGCGGAAGGATTTCCGCAGCTTTCTGCGGAGTTGGGAAGACGCGGATTTAGGCCGCTGGCGCTGGGGATGTCGGAGTTTCGGAAGATGGATGGCGGCCTGAGTTGTTTGTCGTTGCGGTTTTAGACGGGTAGGATTTCAAAGTGAGGCTGGAGAGCCGTGATCGCTTGTGGGAGTTTCGCCGCCGGGATCAAAACGTAATCGGTGTCGAATGTCGAGACGGACAGGATGTTGACTCCCGCCGCAGCTAAGGGATTGAGGATGGATGAGAGGATGCCGACGGCGGAGAATTCGAGTTTGTCTTCGATACGGAGGGCGCGATAACCGGGTTGGGAGGTGAGGCCTTCGGGGACAGTGGGAGACGGGCAGATGATGGACAACTCGCTGTCGGTCAGCGTGACGGAAGTGAGTGGGTTAGCGGAGAGTGAGAGCCATGCGGGGATGGGACTCTCAGGTGGGAGGCGAACTACGGTGAGTTCGCCTGGCAGTATGCGGAGCGTGAGAGGCATTAGTTGCCGTCAGTGTGTTTGTAAGGCTTGAAGAAGTTTGAGCCGAGCCAAGCGGGCATGTCCTGTTTGCCTCGGGTCACATAAGGCGCGATGTTGCCGAGCATGTTGGCAGGGGCTTTGCCGTCTTCCACCCAAGCCATGATGGCGCTCATCAGGTCAGGGTTGAACGGACCTTCGCCGCCGCCGCAGTGGTAGCCACCTGGAAACAGATACAGACGCACTGACTCTTGCGTGCGTTTTTCTCCCATGACGCCGTTGACGGCTGCGAAATAGGAGATGGTGTTGAGCGGCGAGATGTGCTGGTCGGACCAACCGTGCCAGAGAATCAATTTGCCGCCGTGCCCCGCGAATGGTTTGAGGTCGGGATCGGTGGCGTCATATAAGGGGTGCACGGGTTTAAGCGCGTCGAGCGATTCTTGATCGAAGTGGAGATCAGCCAAGGCGTAGCTGGACGGCGGATTGGTGTGATAGACGAGGTGCTTGAGCGTATCCATGGCAAAGTGTTCGCCGGGGACTCCTTGATCTGGCCGGCCCGGCACTTCCACTCCTTTCCAGGCGAGTTCGGAACCGACTTGCGGACCGCTGAGGACAAGTTGATTGCCTTTGGCATCATGCGCGCCTCGGTAGATTTCACGGGCGGTGTTGACTTGCGCTTCGGTGAGACAGGTGCTGGGTTCTTGACTGACTTTGCACAGAGTGACGCCGGGGTCGAAGTGGCAGTTGCGCGGATCGTTGATGAGGCCATCTTTGTCGCCATCGACTGCATCGCACGACTCGAGGGCGGCGGAATGCAGGATGGGGAGTTTGTCGGCGGTGAGAATGACGTGGCCGTTGGTGTCAGTATTCACGCGCGCATTCCAACCGTGATAGAAGGTGTTCTGCGTGATGAAGTTCATGGCGGGCGCGCCAGCGGTGACGCCGTCAAAATCGTTTGGGTAACGTTCGGCTTCCATCAGTGCTTCACGGCCGCCATCGGAGCAGCCGGCGAAGTATGAGTACTTCGCAGGACGGCCGTAGTATTTGGCGATGATGGCTTTGGCGGCGAGGGTGGTGACGTGGACGCCCCGATAGGCGAAATCGATGCGAAGCTTAGGGTCGTCGCCCCAAGCGGCGTTCATGCCTTCGTGGCCCATGTCGGTGGAGGCAAGCGCGAGTTCACCGTTTTCGGCGGCTGGACACGTTTGGGCGTTGGAGACGTGGATGCTGAGATTACCGCAGAGTCCGCCGCAGCCGGTTTGGAGGAAGCGCTGGGTCCAGCCAGCGAGCGGGAGGCGCACTTCAAATTTGACTTGCGGTTCGATGTAGCCGGTCACTTTGCAATAAGGTGCTGGTTTGCCGTCGGCGACGGGCGCGGCGGAGGTGATATGGATGGGGGCGTCTGCAACGGTGGAGAAATCGGCGGTGGCTAGTTGGTCGCAGTTAATGGCCGGAGCGACGGCTGGCAGGTCGGCAGCGCGGAGGGTAAAGGCAAAAGCTGATAGGAGGATGAGACGGATTGGAGATCGAGTCATAGTGAACAAAATGATGATATAGCAGCCGCGCGCACCCCGCTATACTAAAGGCTGGAGTTCCCTTTGACCCTGCGTGCCTTTGCGCGTCTTTTTGCGCATATTCAACTATTGCCAGTTGTGGAGAACGGTGAAGAAACAACGCTTGTGGGCGGCCAGGCCGTTATGGAAGGCGTAATGATGCGGTCGCCGCACTCTTATTGTGTGGCGGTGCGAAAGCAGAGCGGTGAGATTGTGACACAAGAAAGTCCGCTGCCGAAGCTTTCGGAACAGTATCCGATATTCAAAATTCCGGTGATTCGCGGCCTGGGTACGCTGGGCGGCGCCATGTGGTTAGGGATGAAAGCGCTGAAGTTTTCCACAGACTGCATGCTACAAGATATTGCCGGCGATAAACCAGAGGCTGAGAAAAAAGAAGTGGGGCCGATGGCGATGGTGCTGCAGATTGTGATGTCGCTGGCGTTCATGATCGGTTTATATAAGCTGCTGCCACTTATCATTGCCACGCAAATTGGACATCATGTGCAAGCGCTGCATGGACGGTTCGCGATCAACATGGTAGATGGCGTGATCCGGATCGCGATCTTCCTGGCGTTTATGTATCTGCTTTCGCGGCTGCCGGATATGCACCGGATGTTTCAGTATCACGGGGCGGAGCACAAAGTCGTTTTCAATTTCGAATCTGGGGAAGCCGTTTCGGTTCCAAAATCGCAGAGTTTTGTTACCTGGCATCCGCGCTGCGGAACGAGCTTCCTGATGGTGGTGCTGATTATTTCGATGATCTGCTACGCCTTCCTGCCGATCGATAATTTCTGGTATAAACTGGCGGCGCGCATTGCGATGCTGCCGTTGATTGTGGGCGTAAGTTATGAAGTGATTCGCTACGCGGCGAAGAAGGGCTCGGGTTTGATGACGCTGTTGACGCGGCCTGGGCTGTGGCTACAGAGAATCACCACGCAAGGGCCGACCGATTCGCAGGTGGAAGTGGCGATTCATGCGTTGAGCCATGCCATGGATTTGGAGAAGGCGCAGGGCGGCCCGCTCGTCATTGCGTAAATAGGATTTCGGATGCAATATAAAGAACGCCTGGATCAAGCGGAAGAACGTTTTAACGATCTGACTGCCAAGATGTCTGACCCCGCCGTGATTAACGATGGGGACCAGTACCGCAAAGTATCTAAGGCGCGCAGTGCGCTGGAAGATACCGTTGCGAAGTACGGTGAGTGGAAGCGGGTCGACCGCGAGTTGACCGATGCGCGTGCGATGTTGACCGAGACCGATCCGGACATGTTGCAGATGGCGCAGTTGGAAGTGGCGCGGCTGGAACCGGAACTGACGCAGATTGAGCAGGAACTGCACGTTCTGCTGTTGCCAAAGGATCCGAATGATGAGAAGAATATCATTCTGGAAATTCGCAAGGGCGCGGGCGGCGATGAAGCGTCGTTGTTTGCGGGCGAGGTATTCCGCATGTATACGCGCTACGCCGAAGAGCAGGGTTGGAAAGTGGAAGTGACGTCGCTGAGTGAATCGTCGGTGGGCGGTTTAAGCGAAGTGATCGCCATGGTGAGCGGGCGCAAAGTGTATAGCCGTTTGAAGTATGAGAGCGGCGTTCACCGGGTGCAGCGTGTGCCGCAGACAGAGACGCAGGGGCGCGTGCATACTTCGACCATTACGGTAGCGGTGATGCCGGAAGCGGACGAAGTGGATGTACAAATCGAAGCGAAAGATTTGCGGATTGATACGTTCTGCTCGTCGGGTCCAGGTGGACAGAGCGTGAATACGACTTACTCCGCGGTGCGCATTACCCACTTGCCGACGAACACAGTGGTCTCGTGCCAGGACGAAAAATCGCAAATCAAGAATCGGTCGAAGGCGATGCAAGTGCTGCGGTCACGGTTGTATCAGTTGGAGTTGGACAAGCAACTCGCCGAGATTGGAAAACAGCGCAAGGATCAGGTAGGCACGGGCGACCGCAGCGAAAAAATTCGGACGTACAATTTTCCGCAGAACCGTTTGACGGATCACCGGATTGGCTTGACACTGCATCAATTGGATTTGACGATGGAAGGCCGGCTGCAGCCGGTGATTGATGCGTTGACGACTTATTATCAGGCCGAGAAACTTCGCGACCAAGGCGAAGCGGCTTAAGTAAGGGCAGCCGGGTGACGCTCGGGACGGCACTGCAACAGGCGACGGCGATGCTTGAGAAGGCAGCGCTGCCGGTGCCTCGTCTAACAGCGGAAGTTTTGTTGTGCCACGCATTGCGCGCCGACCGAGCATACCTTTACGCACATTCAAAAGACGAACTGAAAGAACTGGCTTGGATCCACTATGGGCGCTATCTGGATGAGCGGATTAAAGGCAAGCCAACGCAATACATTACCCACAAACAGGAATTCTTTGGGCGCGATTTCTACGTGAATGGCGACGTGCTGATTCCACGGCCGGAGACGGAACATTTGGTGGAGACGGCGGTTGCCTACGCGCGCCAGGTGACGCCGGAAACGATTCTAGATGTGGGGACTGGCTCGGGCGCGATTGCGATTTCTTTGGCGCTGGAGTTGGGGCAGGCTGTCTGGGCGTCGGATGTTTCGGTTGAGGCGCTGAGGATAGCGCGGAGAAATGCGGAGACGCATGCGGCACGCGTGGCGTTTTTCGCCGGCGATTTACTGGAGGCGGTGAGGCCAGGATCAGTTGACTTACTGGTTTCGAACCCGCCGTATGTGCCTGGTGCGGATTCCGCGAATATGCAAACCGAAGTGCGGGATTGGGAACCGCATGTGGCGCTGTTTGCGGGCGATACCGGTTTTGAGATATACCGAAGGTTGATTGCGCAGGCGGCAGTGGCGGTGAAGCCGGGTGGACGGTTGTATTTTGAGTTAGGATATCGGTCGCTTGCTGGCGTGCGGGATATGCTAGCGGCGCAGTGGGATGATTTGGAAGTTGTGCATGATTTGGCGGGTTGGCCACGAGTTATAGGGGCCACGCTGATGCGCGCTTAGGAAAAAGCGATGCAGGCACTGATTTGCCATCTCGATATGGATGCGTTCTTCGTTTCGGTGGAAGAACTGTTTGATCCATCGCTGAAGGGTAAAGCGGTGGTGGTGGGTGGGCAAGCGGATCAGCGGGGCGTGGTGTCCGCGGCTTCGTATGAGGCGCGCAAGTTTGGGGTGCATTCGGCGATGCCTCTTCGGACGGCGGCCAGTTTGTGTCCACACGCAATATTCGTCGACGGGCATATGGCGCGCTATGTAGAGATTTCGCGCAAAGTGCGCGCGGTGCTGACGCGTTTTTCGCCTAACGTTGATATGGCTTCGATTGACGAAGCGTACCTTGATTTGACCGGGACCGCACGGCTTTTTGGACCTCCCATGAAGGTGGGGCACCTGCTACACGAAGCAATTCGGGAGGCGACTCAGCTGCGATGCTCGCTGGGGATGGCGGCGTCGAGATTGGTAGCGAAGATTTCGTCCGATCAAGCGAAACCTAACGGTGTGCTGTACATTGCACCAGGTACGGAGGCCGCGTTTCTGGCGCCATTGGAAATCCGCAGAGTGCCAGGGGTAGGGAAGAAGACAGAAGAGGCACTGCACAAAATTGGCATTCGCTTCGTAGGAGATTTGGCGGCGCTAGATGAGTCGTTCTTAGCGCAGAGATTTGGGAAATGGGGCTTGGCACTGGCAGGCAAGTCGCAGGGGTTGGATGCGGGCGGTTGGTTCGATACTCCTATTGGGACGAATGAAGACCCGAAGTCAATCTCGCACGAACATACGTTCAATCGAGATACCGCCAAGCGGGAGGAGTTAGAAACAACGCTGCTCAAGCTCACGGAAATGGTAGCGGCGCGATTGCGGGAGCATAAGCTGTATTCACGAACGGTTTCGCTGAAACTGCGCGACGAGGATTTTGTGACGGTGACGCGCGCGGCGACACTGGACCATGCCACGCAATTAGATAAAGAAATTAGCGGAGCGGTGACAGGGCTGTTTCGGAAGACGTGGGATGGCAAGAAGCCGATTCGACTCTTGGGAGTTCACGCGGGCGGCTTGCAGCCGATGGAAGGGCAGATGAACTTACTGGAGGAAGAGAAGACGGCCCGAATGCGCGAGGTTTTTCGCTCGGTAGATCACATACGGGATAAGTACGGAGATGCAGCCATTTCGCTCGCGAAGACCTTGAAAGCTGGTATTCGCGAGCGTGTGCAGGATGCGCCGGCGCGGCGCAAGAAAAAGAACGACTAAGCGCCTTTGACGATCTTGATAAATGAATCGGGATCGAGGCTTGCGCCGCCGACGAGAGCGCCGTCAAGCTGATCTTCTTTCATCAGGCCTTGAATATTGTCGGGCTTTACGCTGCCGCCATAGAGAATGCGCAGTTGTTGAGCTGCGTCTGTACCGAAGCGCTTGTCTGCTTCCTGGCGAATGAGGCGGTGGGCCGCGGCGGCGATTTCGGGCGTGGCGGTTTGGCCGGTGCCTATGGCCCAAACTGGTTCATAGGCAATGACCACTTGGGAAAACTGTTCTTCGGTGAGACCCGCGACGCCGGCGGCGAATTGCTTTACCAACACTTCGTTGGTTTTGCCGCCTTTGTATTCTTCCAGCTTCTCGCCTACGCAGACAATCGGCTTGAGTCCGCCGGTGAGAGCGGCTTGTGTCTTCTTCAGCACGTCGGCGTCGGTTTCACTCGCCACTGTCCAGCGTCGTTCGCTGTGGCCTATCAGTACCCAAGTGGCTCCGGCCGCGACTAGCATGTCAGCCGAAACTTCGCCGGTGAAGGCGCCTTCCTTGCCCCAATAAATGTTCTGGCCGCCAATGCCGATGTTGGTGCCCCGCGTGGCTTGTACGGCCGTGGCGATGGCAAGCGACGGAGGGAAGAATGCAATCTCGCATTTGTCCCAACCCTCCGCCAAAGGCTTGAAGTGTTCGAAGAATGTGGCTGTCTCTTGCGGGGTCTTGTACATCTTCCAATTGCCCGCCATGATGCGCCGTCTCATAAAAATGGGTGAACTATCCTTTCTGAATGTCCTGCAAGAAACTGGTGCCGGCCGGAATGGCGCCTGCCCCAAAATTTTCCGCGACGGTTTGGCCAATATCAGCCAAGCTGCCGCGGGTACCTAGATTTCGGTCGGCCGCCACCTGGTGGCCGTAAACAAGAAGGGGCGTGTATTCACGCGAATGATCTGTGGAAGGCGTGGTTGGGTCACAGCCGTGATCGGCGGTAATAATCAACATGTCATTCGGTTGTAGATCAAGGTTTGGAATCCAGCGATCAGTCGCCTCGAGCGCGCGGGCGTAGCCATCAATGTCGTTACGGTGGCCGTAGAGTTGGTCAAAATCGACGAGGTTGACAAAGATGAGGCCGTTGGGTTGCTGCCGCATGGCTTCCATGGTTTTCTCCATGCCGTCGTCGTTGTTTTTTGTCTTGACGGAGTGAGTGATGCCGCGACCGAGGAAGATGTCGGAGATTTTGCCGATGGCGTAGACGGGGACGCCCTTCGCGGCGAGTTGATCAAGCAGTATGCCTTCAGGCGGAGGCACGGCGTAATCGTGGCGATCGGCAGTGCGCTTGAAGTGGCCCGGTTCGCCTTCAAAGGGCCGGGCAATGACGCGGCCTACCTCGTTCGGTCCGCGCAACATTTCGCGCGCGATCTCGCACATGCGGTAGAGCTCATCTAAAGGAATGACGCCTACGTGCGCGGCAATTTGGAAGACGCTATCGGCGGAGGTATAGACGATGGGCGAACCGGTGCGCATATGTTCAGCGCCGAGTTCGTCAATGATTTCAGTACCGGACGCGGCTTTGTTCCCCAGAATTTTGCGGCCGATTTTTTCTTCGAAGGCGGTAACAATTTCGGGAGGAAAGCCATGGGGGAAGAGCGGAAACGGCTTTTCGAGGATCACGCCGGTCATCTCCCAATGGCCGGTAGTGGTGTCTTTGCCGGGAGAGGCGAGGCGGCATTTGCCATACGCCCCAGCGGCGTGATCGACACATGGTAGACCGGCGAGCGGCTTGATTTTGGTAAGACCGAGGCGCGCAAGATTAGGCAGTTCCACTTTGCGGCGGCTACAAATATTGCCGAGTGTATCGCTGCCGGCGTCGCCATAAGAATCAGCGTCAGGCATGGCGCCTATGCCGACGCTATCGAGAACAAGCCAGATGACGCGATCAAAATGATGCAAGGAAGTTCATTCCTCTTTCTGGCCGGCAGCTTCGGAAGCTGGTTTGGGGGCCGCGAATTCATCTTTCAAGCGAGCGGCGCGTTCGCGCGCCAAATGCATGATGGACGGGTGAGAGGTGATGCGGTTGAGCAATGGAATGAACTGGGCGGGCGCGGCCAAATGATTGTTGTTCCAAAGCGATTCTACTTCAGCGAGCGAGTCGTTAATGCCGAGATGGTCAAAATGGACGGTGCGGTCAAGGTCGCTCCAGGCGCGCTCGGTGGCGGCGATGTCTTCAAAGCGGTCGAGCAATTTTTGCGCGGGCTCTAACGTGGAATAGTTAAAGACGACTTCGTTGGATTTGCCGTCCTCGGAATCGTAGCGGAAGGTTTTCTTGCCGGTATTGGCGACTTTCAAGCCGGACTCGATGGGAGATTTGAAGAACTCCAGGCTCTTGGCTAAATCGAAGAGCTTGGTGACGTCGGATGGTGGGAGTTGCGTTGTGACGGGTTGGGCGTCATTGGTGGATTCTTTGTAGACAAGAGCGCCAGTGGTGTCCACTTCTACCGAACAGAACTCTGGAATGCTGCCGGCGAAGGTTTTGGTGAAGGTGAGTTTGGCCGGCCCAGCGAAGAGGCAGGCAGCGAGGCAGGGCAGTAAGAGGAGAGTTTTCATCGGCCCGCTCCGATAGCCGCGAGTGCGGCGAGGTTCGCGCGTGTGCCATGACAGATGGCAACGGCCAGAGCGTCGGAAACGTCGTATGAGGCGAATGGTTCAGTGACGCGCAATAGCGAATGAACCATCATCTGCACTTGTTGTTTTTCGGCGCGGCCATAACCGACGACGCTCATCTTGACCTCGAGTGCCGAGTATTCAGCAACAGCGAGACCGGCTTCGGCGGCTTGCAGCAACGCCACGCCGCGGACATGAGCCAGTTTGAGCGCCGATTTGGCGTTGACGGCGTAGAAAACTTCTTCGACAGCGGCGGCCTGTGGCTCAAACGATTTGAAAACTTCGCGCAATTCGGCCGCGATGAGTTTCAAGCGATATTCAAGCGCGTGCGTAGGATTCGTGCGAATCACGCCGGCAGTGACCAAGGAATGGGAACGACCGTCGGAGTCAATGACACCGAATCCGGTCCGTTCCGTGCCGCAGTCTATGCCGACGATTCGCATTGGTAACAAACTTAGCGCGCAGGGCGCTAAGCCATAGCTTCGACTTCGGCTTCGTCTATTTCGTAATTGCCATAGACGCTTTGCACATCGTCGTGCTCATCAAGGGCATCGAAAAGCTTCTGCATGTTTTGAGCGTTTTTGCCCTCGAGCTTGACGGTGTTTTTCGGGACCATGGCGATTTCGGCCTGCTCAATGGGAATACCGGCTTTTTCCAAAGCCTTGTGAATGGCTTCATGCGCTTCGGGTGCAGAAAGAATTTCCCAGGCGCCGCCAGAATCACGAATGTCATCGCCGCCGGCTTCGAGAACGATGTTCATCAGTTGATCTTCAGTGGCTTTATCCAGGTCCACAATGATCTGGCTCTTGCGTTCGAACATCCAAGCTACGCTGCCTTGCTCACCTAAGTTGCCGCCGAGCTTGGAGAAGGTATGGCGAATTTCGCTTACGGTACGGTTGCGGTTATCGGTAGCCACGTTGACCAGAACAGCCGCGCCGCCGGGGCCGTAGCCTTCGTAGAGAATTTCGTCAATCTGACCGCCTTCCAGTTCGCCGGTGCCACGCATGATGGCGCGCTTAATGTTATCCGCGGGCATACTGACGTTCTTAGCCGCGAGAACAGCCGTACGGAGGCGCGGATTCATGTCGGGATCGCCACCAGAGCGGGCCGCAATCATGATTTCTTTGATGAGGCGGGTGAAAACTTTACCGCGTTTGGCGTCGAGTGCCGCCTTCTTATGCTTAATGGTTGCCCATTTACTGTGTCCAGACATCGAAAAACCTCAACTGTTCCTAACTTTCGAGCATAACAAAGAGGGGGGAGGGTTGGCCGTAGACGAGCGTTCACTGGGAGAGGGTGAAGTTGACGATGATGTCAGTGATGATTTCGCCGGTTTTTTCGATGGTAGCGATAAACTCGACGGTTCCTTGGATACGCCGATCTTTGGCTTCGCGGGGGTGAACCGGCTGAACCTTTTTGATGAGGTTGGCATTGACCACCTGACCGCCGATTCTTAGCGAACCCGGCACGTAAGCCGGCAACGGCGTGGTGTCGCAAGTGAGCGAAGTTTGCGGATACAAATCACGCGTGTGTTTGAGAAGCGCTTCGCAGAATTCCGAATAGTCGGCAGGTAGCGCGTGGACGGTATTGAGTTGGCGGCCCATTATCGAGACGGTCGCCTTAAGAGAGCTTGGCGCAGCACGCCAGAGGGTTTGTTCGATGTGGCAAGGGCGTGACCCGTACCCAGCGCTACTGAGTTGACCCCCAATGCGCCGGCAGCAGCAACGCCACCGAGCCAACTTCCTTGTTTATCCAAGCCATGATGATTCGAGATCATCTGCAAGGCTGCCATGGGCTCTGTAAAGCGGAGGACGTTGGCCGCACCCAGGGCCACGGCATTGTCGTTGGGGTATTGCTTTAGGGCGTCGAGCCACGCTTGCTTGATCAGTGCGCTGCCTTCGGGATCGGCCAGCGGCTCGCCCGCCGCATACACAATGGCAAAGGGACTGCCCAGAACAGCGTCTTGCGGGTAGTTGCGGATGAGCCAGAGGATGAGCTCACGCCGGGCCTTGCCTGCGTCCAAATCATACGCTTTCTTGTAAGCGGTGTTGAACGCGGGTGGCTCAGACCAATCGGGGCTTTGGGCGCGCACTACGTCGGGAGTCAAAGCAATGCGAACCGGTATTTTGATAGGGGCTATAAAATTGCCGCCCTTGAAACGCCATTGCGCCAAGGCGCGGACGACTGGGTCCGGCACGGATGGTTTTGCCGAGAGATAGAACGGTTCGCCTTTGGATACGGCTAGCTCGACGTCTCGTTGTTCAACAATGTAGCCGGAGGTCAACGTTCCCCAATCGGGTTCAACCCTGGTGACGATCTCGGGAGGCTTTTTGTCGGCGGCCCACAGCGCAGAGAGACAACAAAGGGCGAGCAACGCGGGCAGTCTCATTGTGAATTGGTAATTCCGAAATTTACCACGACATCGGTTGATACATTAACGGCATTGCCTCCAACGAGGAAGGGCTTGTACTGCCACTGGCGGACCGCATAGCAGGTCGCATCGTAAAGGGAAAGAGGACCGCTCAGCAACTCAATGTTCTGGACGTGTCCCTGGGTATCAATGTAGACGAGTAAGCGGACGCTGCCGGTGGGAGGATGTTTCTTCATGTCGCGAGGAAGCAGGGGTGTGACTGATTTGAGCAAGTTCGATTTGGCAACGGCCATGGCTACGTGGTAGGTGCGCTGCTTGTTCTTGGAGGCAGCGTTGATTGCGCAATCGAGACTTGTCTGCGGATAAAGCGACCGAGTGTGGCGCATGAGGGCATCGCAGAACCCGTCGTAGCCGGCGGGAAGAGCGTTGTTCGCTTTCAGTTCGCGAGCTGTGACGGCGATGGTGCCTACAGCGCTCAAGACTAACTCTAGATCCGCCGATTCGAGCAGAGCCTTGCGGAATGAAGCGGCCAAGCCAGTGTCGATAAGTTGGTTGGGAGCTGTGGCGAGAGCTTCGCCGGTGCCGGGCGCCACAACATTGACGCCCAAGCCAGCGGATGCATAAAGCTCTCCCAAAAAGCTGCTTTGGTTTTCCCACTCTGATTTTTCGGAGATGATCCGGAGGGCAGCGGACGAATCCGCTGTGCGCAGAAAATTGGCAGCGCCGGCGGCAACGAGGATATCTTTTGGATAGTCCTTGAGAGCGGAGCGCCATGCTTCTTTCACAAGAAACGCGCCAGGCGCGTCCGCGAGAGGTTCACCTTGAGCGTTGATGATGGCGTAGGAACTAGTCAGAATGGGATCTTGTGGGAAGGTGTGGATAAGCCAGAGGAGTAAGTCACGGCGCACCTGAATGGCAGTGGCGGTTTCGGCTGCAGTGGCTTTTTGCGAGTAATAGAGCAGGAGCGAAGCCCGGTTATGTTCTGGGATCTCGCCCTGCGGGAGGTTGGCGAAAAGGTTGGCTGCCTTGGTGGAATCAAGTTGGTTAGCTCGAGCCAGAGCGGGCCGCAGGTCTGGAGGCGCGAGCCAGCGCGGCCGTAGCGCGCGCTCCAGGTCTGGATTGAGCTTACGGCGAATGGGCACACGTAAGCTGACCAGCAATTCGGGAGCGTGCTTATCTTGCTTGTAAGGGCTAAAGCGCCAGTGAGCCAGCGCGTGAACCACCGGGTCAGGTAGGCTATCCGAAGCCCCACGAACGGCATCTGGTTCCCCCGATGGAAGAATGCTCAATTGAATGCCGGTCTCCTCCACTAAGTAACCGGAGTTGAGATCCACCCAGCTAGGTTCAACCTTGGAAACAACGGTGGGCGGTTGGTGGTCTTGATCTGCCGCCATCAAGGGGAGGGTCATGCCAAGGAGCAAGATCAAGCGCCGCATGCTCAGAAATTTCCAACCTAACGGCCGGGCCAAACCGTAAAGAAGTTGTCGCCTTTGACGTAGATCACGGCGTGAGACCAATCATGCTTAGGGTCTTCGGTGGGCGCGACGACGGTGCCGTTGGGTTGCGAGATCATGACCGCATTCTTTTCGATTTTGATCTGAACGGCGTAGGCGGAGCCGGTCGTTTGGCTCGTCATGTCGATATCCCTGACCTTATCTGGGGCGTCCAAGCCGTCGATGCGGCGGTCGATGGAAATACCTTTCGAATCCAAGGTGCAAGTAATGGCGTTGTTGCGGTCGAGGTAGATGCGCCAGGACATCTTCTTCACTCTGAAGTCTTTGGAAAACACCAGGGTGTTGGTTTTGAAGTGCAGATTGAGTGGAAGATAGCCGTTGCTTACGCCGTGATACCAGTCACCGTTGACCTTTTTCGCATCGTCGGGGCTCACGAATGGAATTTCAGGGCCGGATATAGGTTGCAAATCGAAGGTCAGGTCCTTCAGCTGATTCGCCTCGATTTTTACCTCGAATGATTTCCGCAGATATTTAGGAGCATCGGCCGCGAATTCATAGGTGCCTGGCGAAAGTGTAATCTTGCTGAGATCCGTGACCCTGTGGGTCTCGCCGCCGTGTGAGTAAGTCACGGCCGCGTCGGTAGGTTTCAAAGAGACGATGCGTGCGTAGCCTACGGCCGGTTTGAGTCGTTTATCGCCGCGGGGTTCCACTTCTTTGCCCGAGACAAAGTCAACCTTATAGAAACTGTTTGAACCGTAACCATCTTTGCTGAGTTCTACGGTGTAGACGCCGGCTTTGTATGGAAATCTCCCATTGCCTTTATCGTCAAGCCTGCCAATGGCAACGCCGCCCACGCTGACGGTCGCGCCGGGTTCGCCGCCCCTCATCACTAGAATGGCTGCGGTAGGTCCCACAAATGTAACCTTGGGCCGCATGTCAAAGTGCTGGTTGAAAGCGCGGCCCTTCTTCAGGGAAATGGAAAAACTTAGATCCTCCATGCCGTCTGCCGTGAGCTTGCCCTGATAGCTTCGAGGCTCGGCTTTCCATGTCCAGGAGCCGTTGCGGCCGTGAGTCATGGGATCGCCATCGACAAAGAGCTTGGCGTTGGCAGGTGTAACGGAGACGCTGGCCTGGACCAGCACGGGTGCGGTGTTGATAAATGAAATGGTAAGGGTTGGCGCGGGACCCGCCGTGACCGGAAGCGGATAGACCGTCGAGCCGGCCGCGATTGAGAAAGCGGCGGCGGAGTCTTCCACGGTAACCGGAAGACCGTCTTGCGGAATGAGCTTTTGCTCCTGGTTAGGTGCAATCAGTTTGGCGGCACGATTTCCGGAATAGATGGTGGCTTCTTTGCCCAAGCTACTAACAACCACCAGATCTTTGGTGTTTACGGGTTCAACCATGGCGAGTTTGCCAGCGACAACGGAATAGCCGATTTTGAAAAGCTGATCGCCCTTCTTGCCTTTCACTGCCAGAACATGGTTCTCGCTGCGCGCCTTCAACGGTAATTTGTTATTCCATGTCCCATCTTCAAACTGCGCAACTTGCTGGTCATCAATCCAAACGGCGCCGCTGCTATCTGGAACGGAAACGGAAAGCTGGAGCGGTTCTGGCTCGAGCGCGAAGCTCCAAGCGGGACCGTTCACTTTCATGGAAGGATTATCAACAGTCTTATAACCCAGACGCGAGACCGAGACGTGATGAACGGAGGCGTCCTCCAAGGAAAGAGTTGAGGAAGATGCGCTCACGGGAGTTCCATCAATCGCGACAACAGCATCCGCCGGCAGTACCGAAAGCTTGACGGTACGGAGAACTGGGCGAGTCGGCGGCGTTGTGATTACGGTATCAGTTTTAGGCCGATTCAAATACCAGGAAGCGAGGCCGATGACCAGCGCGGAAGCCAGCAGTCCGATCAAAACTCCGATGATGGTGGTGTTTGATCCCGAGCCCAGACGCGCTTTGAGGTTTTGCGAGAGTAGACTGCCAGCCTCGCGAATCTTTTGCGACGATGAGGGGCCGCTTGGTGGTTCAGGCGATTTGAGAGATGGCGGCGAGACAGGCGGCGGAGCCGGCGGCTGAATGGGAGATTTGGCCGCAGGTTGTTTTACGGCGGGTTGCGGCGGCTTAACGGGAGGAACAACTGGCGCGTCTTGCACGCCAACGCCGTTGCCTGGATACAGTTCGGTTTTGGCGTCTGGCGGAGCTGCGATACCGAAAGCACTGGCGCCGCCACCTCCATGCGTGATCAGAGTGGCGGGCTGTTCTTTCTGCAAATTGACGAGGGTTTGCTGAAGACGGCCATCGTTCGGATAAACCGAGAGACCTTGTTTGAGAATATCGATGGCTTGGTTGCGGTGGGCTGTTTGCAACTCACGCGCTTGCAGAACAGTTTGCTCTACGTAACGTTTGCGCTTAGCCTGCGCGATGAGGTCAATGACTTTGTTGACGGAGGGATGTTCCGGATCAAGCCGTCCCGCTTCGGTAGCAAGAGGTTCGGCGGCGTCGGGATCTGTGTCGAGCATCGCATGGGCGCGCTCGGTCAACAGTTTGACTAAGGTGTTCTGAATAACGATGTTAGTCTTATCGAGATCGAGAGCCTGACGCAGGAGCACCACTGCTTGATCCCAGTCGCCGGCCGTGCGCTGGACTTTTGCTTCTTCGAATAAACGATTGGCCTCGCGGGTTTGCTCGAGGCCTTGCTGGGAGAGGCGCATGAGAGCCAAAAGTTCGGGATTGTCGGGAAATTCGTGTAGGCCGCTTTCACTCAATCTTTGCGCCTCTGCATAGGCGGCGTTGCCTAAAGCGCGGTCGATCTTTTCCACCAGGCGGGATTTTTTGTCGTCTTCGCTTTGCTGCTCGCGGCGGCGTTCGAGCTGATTGATTTCGAAGTCG
>Ga0302319_10003739_pt1 | contig 31564 bp, 30 predicted proteins | sample Bog_T0_2_FD_203319 | JGI IMG/M metagenome (GOLD analysis project Ga0302319, IMG submission 203319) | Peat permafrost microbial communities from Stordalen Mire near Abisko, Sweden - Bog_T0_2 | ecosystem: Environmental > Terrestrial > Soil > Wetlands > Peat | place: Sweden: Abisko, Stordalen Mire... | reverse complement strand
CGTCGGGCGTACAAGCCAGCGGAATGTGACCCTCACCCGTCAGCAAACCAGACGTTGGATCTAAGCCAATCCAACCTGCTCCGGGAAGATAAACTTCGGCCCAAGCGTGCAGATCGGCGGTATCGGTCTTGATTTTTTCGGACGCGAGTTGGATGAGATAGCCGGAAACAAAGCGCGCGGCCAACCCCAGATTGCGCAGCACCTGTACCAGCAGCCAACCGGAATCCCGGCACGAACCGCGGCCCTTTTCCAAAGTCTCTTCGGGCGTCTGGATGCCGTGTTCCATCCGCACCTCATAAGCGATCTCTTCGAAAATAGTCCGATTGAGATCAACCAAGAAGCCAACCGTGGCACGCGGCTTCTTCGAAATGCTGGCCAATAGATTTCCAACCAACGGCCCGGCGGGCGCAGTCTTCAAATAAGGCTCGAGATCGCGCGCCAGTTCGGGCGGATATTTGAACGGAAATTGTTCCGCGTAGGGCTCCAGAAAGAAGTCAAACGGATTGACTGCCGATAACTCTGCGATGAGGTCGACTTCGACCGAGAATTCCGTGGTCGGTTCAGGAAACACCAGACGTGCCAAACGGTTGCCCAGCGGGTCTTGCTGCCAGTTGATGAAATATTTGGCTGGCTTGATCTTCAGCGAGTAGCTGCTAATCGGCGTGCGGCAATGCGGTGCCGGCCTCAGGCGAACCACTTGCGGCCCTAAGGTAATTCGTTTATCGTACTTATAGTTCGTCTGATGATTCAGCGAAACTCTTGTGCCCATCCATCCCTCGTGTCACCCGCGACATGGAGGCAGCGAGCGCCACCAGCACTCGAGCGGGTTACTTTGTTTCTCTAGTGTCACAGTACACTATGGACGGAAACGAGTTTGAGAGTCTCGATAAAGTACTGGTTTTCGTCAGGTGTTCCCACTGAAATTCGCAAGCAATTTGGCAATCCTGTGGTGGCGAGCGGACGGATGATCACCCCGCGTTCCAGAAGCGTGTGGAAAAGCGCTTTCGCCTTAAGTTCGTCCGGCAGAACGATCATCACGAAGTTGCCCGCGGACGGAATAACGGTAAAGCCCAGGTCGCGCATACTGCGGCTGAGGTAAACCAACCCGCGCGCATTGTTGGCCACTGAGCGGATCATAAATTCTCGATCCTCTAGTGCGCCTAGAGCCGCCGCTTCCGACGGGCCGCTTGGTTCAAACGGGAGCTTCACCTTGAGCAGAACGGAGATCAAATCTTCATGGCCGAATCCGTAGCCGACACGCGCCGCCGCTAAACCATACGCCTTCGAGAATGTGCGTAACGTGATGACGTTGTCGAAGCGGTAGTGCATGGAATCCGGATAGGATTGCTCCACCACGCCAAACTCGTAATAAGCTTCGTCGAGGATGATGAGAACGCGTTCCGGCACCCGCTTGTGGAACTGTTCAAATGCCTGGCGCGTGAAGAAGGTGCCGGTAGGATTGTTCGGATTGGCCAGATAGATGAGTTTCGTTTTAGGGCTGATGGCATCGGCCAGCGCCGGCAGATCGTAATGCCAATCGCGGTAAGGCACAGTGCGGTAAGCAACGCCGCGGCCGCGCGCTAAGACTTGAAAGCCCAGAAAGGCCGCTTCGGTGGTAAGTACTTCGTCGTCATCGTTCAGGAAAGTACGGACGATGTTGGAAATAATTCCCTCGCTGCCCGAACCCGCAATGACATTGTGTACGTCTACACTGTAGAGTTCGGCTAACTTGCGGCGGAGAGCCAAGCCACCGGTCGGATAGCGTGCAAGCGTCGCGAGCGCCTGTTGAGCGCGTTCAATAGCCATTGGCGAAGAACCCAGCGGATTTTCGTTCGAAGCCAGTTTGACGACGCGCTCTAAGCCATATTTTTTTTGGATTTCTTCGGCATTCAGCCCTGGTTCGTAGGGCGCAAGGGCGGAAATGTGAGGCGGAACGAGAATTCCAGTCGTGCAGGTGGACATATAAAAATGGGCCTACTGTTTATAGTAACGATAAATTCGCTATTTTCTCGTTTAGGATGTGAAAGCAATTGATTCTTGACGGTGAACATTTAACGCTAGAGCAACTGGTAGAAGTGGCTTATGGCGAGGCCAGCCAGCCTTTGGTGGTTTTGGCGGATGAAGCGCGCGCCAAGGTTGAACGGGCGGCGAAGGCGGTTGAAACCATGCTGCGGGAAGGCCGCGTGGCGTACGGCATTACTACTGGCTTCGGTGCATTCAAAGACCGCCTGATTCCACGCGACCAAGTAGAAAAGTTACAGCGCAATATTTTGGTGAGCCATGCCGTGGGGGTGGGAGAGCCTTTCGATCGAGCCACTACACGGGCGATTATGCTGATCCGCGCGAATACGCTGGCGCGAGGCTTTTCGGGAATTCGCGTTAAGACTCTTGAATTGCTACTCGCTATGTTGAATGCCGGCATTCATCCGGTCATTCCTAGCAAAGGTTCGTTAGGGGCGAGTGGCGATTTGGCCCCGCTCGCCCACATGAGCCTGCCATTGATTGGTGAAGGAACCGCCGAGTATCGCGGCGAAATTCTGCCGGGCAGGGAAGCGTTGCAGCGTGCGGGCCTGGAGCCCATCACGTTAGCGGCCAAAGAAGGTTTAGCGCTGACGAACGGCACTGCCGTGATGTGTGCGCTCGGAGTTCTAGAAACAGTGCGCGCTGAACGTATTAGCCGCATCGCCGATATCGCCGGCTGCCTGAGCCTAGAGGCGCTGCACGGCACACCGCTGGCTTTTGATGAACGCATTCATGCGCTGCGGCCGTTCCCCCGGCAGATTGAATGCGCGGCCGGGTTGCGCGACATTTTGCAGGGCAGTGGGTTTGTGCGCGGCGCTGATTCGGCGAATGTGCAAGATGCTTACACGCTGCGCTGCATTCCGCAGGTGCACGGCGCCGCGCGTGATGCTGTTGCCTATTCGCGCTGGGTTTTTGCCATCGAACTAAATGCAGTGACGGACAACCCTTTGATTTTCTGCGAGGGCGACAAAATCGACATTTTGTCGGGCGGCAATTTTCATGGAGAACCGTTAGCGATTGCCATGGATTACCTGGCGATCGCAATTTCCGATTTCGGCAATATTTCCGAACGGCGCACCATGCGCTTGACAGATGAAGCGTCGAACACGCAAACGCTGCCGGCGTTCTTGGCGGTGAATGGCGGGTTGAATTCGGGTTTCATGATTCTGCAGTACACGGCGGCGGCTCTGGCCACCGAGAACAAAGTGCTGGCCCATCCCGCCAGCGTGGATACCATTCCCACTTCTGCCAACGTGGAAGATCACGTGAGCATGGGGTGTACCGCCGGGCTCAAGCTTCGCCAAGTGGCGACAAACGTGGAGCACATTCTGGCTATTGAGTTAATGGCCGCGGCGCAAGGGATCGATTTCCGGCGTCGTGTAATGGGTTCGAAAACACGATTGGGCAAAGGAACCCAGCCCTGGTATGAAAACATTCGCGCGAAGGTGCCATTTATTGAAGAGGACACGGTTCTTTCGGGTTACTTGGAAGAAGTGCACAAGCTTGTTATTCGTGGCGTAGCGCAATAGATGGGTTGACGCGGGCTGCGCGCCACGCCGGGAGGTAGGCGGAAACTGCTCCCGCAAGTAACATCGCAACCAGGACACTGAGCCAGATCTCCACATCAGTCGCTTCGACGCCGAACAACTGGCTACGGAGACCTCGGCTGGCAAAGACCGCGGCGAATGCCCCAGCCGCCAAGCCAGCAGCAATGACGATGCCGCCGCGCGTCACAATCATCCGTACAATGCGCGCGCGCGTTGCCCCGAGCGCCACGCGGATACCGATTTCGCGCTGGCGCAGTTCGACCAAGTGAGCGAGTGAGCCGTACAGACCGACGATAGCGAGGAAGAGTCCAGTAACGCCCAGCCCATTAAGAAGCCCTGCCACGAAGCGGCGGAGCTTCAGCGATTTGGCGACGCGCTCGTCCATGAATTGCACGTCGTACAAGGCCACGCCGGGATCCAGCTTGGCGATGGCTCGGCGCACCGCCGAAGTTGGATTGATATCGCCGCTTGTGCGCAGGGCCAGATACATGGAATCCGTGCGTTCCTGTAATGCGGAGAAGTAGAATTCGGGTTCGCGCGGTCGGCCTAGATCGCTGTTGTGAACGCTGCCAACCACGCCGATGATCGTGGCCGGATGATCGCCACCACCGGCGCCGATGAGTTGACCGATGGGATTTTCGTCGCCGAAATAACGGTGTGCCAATTCCGCATCAATCACTGCGACCAGCGGCGCGCCGGAGCGGTCTTGCGTTGTAAACGTGCGGCCTTCGAGCAGCGGAATGCCCATAGTTTCGCAATAGCCCGGCAGCACGGGTGCGAGTTGCGCTTCGGGTGGGGTACTGGGCTTGGGACGGCCTGGCAGAGTCAAGGTCTCCGTCCAAATGCCGCTTGGATTGAAAGGTACGACACCGGCGGAGGCGGACCGAACTCCGGGAATCGCGGCCAAACTCTGCTGCAGAGTTTCGAAGAAATTTTGTTGATGAGTCGGCAGATCGACCGCGCCCGTCCAGACATTTTGGGTTTGGAAGCCTGGTGCGACGCGGGTCAGGTTGAGGAAACTGCGACTCATCTCGAGAGCGGTAAAGATGAGCGTCACGGCAATGGCAATTTGTGCCGCCATGATGATGTCGCGCCAGCCGCCGCCGGCACGCGCCGCAGTCCGAGTCGCTCCGCCTTTAGTGGCGATTAGAGCGGGCAAAAGACCAGCCATCAACGTGCTCACAAACGCCAGCGCCGGCGCGAAGAGCAAAGCAACGTTGCCAAGCGGGGTTGGTTGCCCCAGCGGTACGTAGAGATTGGAGAGGTGAATAGCCCAGACGGCGACGACAATTCCGAGGACACAACCCGCTAACGCCAGCAGAGTCGTTTCCGTGAGCATCTGCCGAGCCAGTCGCAGCCTGCTTGCGCCGAGTGCAAGCCTTACTTTGATTTCGCTTTGCCGCGCGCTGCCGCGAATCAAGAGCAAACCGCTGACGTTGATGGAAGCGATCAGCAGGACGCAGAAGACAGCGGCGAAACCCAGATACAGCCAGCGGCGAACACTTTGCGTTTGCTCATCGGCCAGCGGCCGAACGCCAAAATGCCAGCCTTCTTTTCTGGGATAGAACTGGGCCCAACGCGTAGCAACGTTATCGCTGATAGTCAGCAGAGCCGAGTTCGCGGCTTGCGGCGTGACGCCGGTTGCGAGCCGGGAAACCATGTGAAGCCATTTTTCAAGCCGGCCGCCTTCCAATGTGAAGCTCCTTTTGGACTGCGCTACCGGAATCCAAAGTTGCGTTTCCGGCGAAGGGAATTGAAAGCTCGCGGGCATCACGCCTACGACACGGTACGGTTTACCGTTCAAGTAAATGATGCGCTGCAGCACCCCAGCGTCCGCCCCAAAAGCGCCGCGCCAGAGGCTATCGCTCAGGAGTGCCAGCCCTTCCGCTTTCGGATCGTCTTCTGCCGCGGAATAGACTCGACCCATCTGTGGTTTGACGCCCAGAACGTCAAATACCGACGCCGATGCATTCACTACATCGACATGTTGCGCTGAACTGATGCCAGTTAGATTAAGGTCGTTGTAATAGTAGATGCCAGATTGGGCGAACACTTCCGTATGCTTCGCGATTTCGGCGTAGTCATAACCGGAGACGCCTGCAATAGACACCTGGCTCTTTGGAAAGTAATTGTGTACGAAGAAAAGTTGCGATGCGTTCGGATACGGCAGCGGTTTGAGCAGCGCCTGATAAAGAACACAGAAGACCGCCGTGGAACTGCCAATACCGAGCGCAAGAAGGATGACCGCAATGAAGGCAAAGCCTGGCTGTTTGCTCATTTGCCGGAGGGCGAAGCGGACATCCTGTTTCATGTGCTAACTCGCGAAAATTTTACCCATCCGATCGGCCAAATCTTTCAAGCCTTCCGGCGAATCGGCGCCCGGCTGTTCGGCAATGCCCCAGCCTTGGTAGCCAATCTCATCAAGGGCTTTCATCACTGCCGGCCAATCGTTGTCACCTTCCAAGAATTTGACATCAAAGCCCGAAGAGGGACCCGTCTTATCGCGCTTGGCGAGGCTGTATTCTTTGATGTGCAGCTTCTGAATGCGCTTTCCCAAGATGCGGATCCACTGTTCGGGCCAGCCGAAAGTGATCACGTTACCTACGTCAAAATGCCAGCCAATAGCGGGGCTTTCAAACTCATCGATATAGCGCGCGGCTTCGAGCGGGCTCATGAGGAAATGATTCCAAACATTTTCGATGGCGATTTTCACGCCAAGCTCTTGCGCGAGCGGCAGCACTTTACGAATCTCCATTTGCGACCGCGTATAGGCGTCTTTATAAGAGACCTGCTTGTTCACAACGGCGGGCACAAACAACACCGACGTTGCGCCATAAGCCTTGGCATCTTTCAATGCTTGTTCAAGACCGCGGACACCGATGGCACGGACTTCAGGGCTCGGGTCGGACACGGGATTTTTCCAATGCGTATCGCAGCAGACGCTGGCGGCCGAAAGCCCAGTGGCGTGAAACGCGTCGAGGACCTCCGCTTGCGACATGTGGCTCATGGGCTCAATGCCATCGAAGCCGGCAGCTTTCACGGTCTTAAACTTATCGAGCACGCTAGCGCCATCGAGCTTAATGGTGGCGTACATGATGCCTTTGCGAAGCGGGCGGCCAGAGGCTAAAGCATTGCCGGCGGCGGTGAGACTCGTCATAGCGGCGGTGGTTTTTATGAAGGTGCGTCGATTCATGAAGGTTCCGTCCATCATATCGGTCTCACGTTAGCAGTCTGCCGGCTTGTTCTTTCAAGGCGACGCCGGTGAGTTTACGCTTACGCGCTTCAGTGGTTAGGAAAGCCAATTTGTGGGCCGCTTCCGCGTAGGAGAGACCTTGTGGGTGAATGTTGGAGATGCAGTTGCGTTCCGCATCGGTTCGCCCCACCCGCGGGGCCCAGGTGATGTAAATCCCCAAGCTGTCGGGAGTGCTCAAACCTGGGCGTTCGCCGATAATCACGATCGACAAATTTGACTTGACCAGTTCGCCGATGTGATCGCCGATGGCAACGCGACCTTGCTGCACAACAAAGATGGGCAATGTTTTGTCCGGCGCGATGGCCTCGATGAGGGGAATGGCGTGGCGGTGAACAGCCAGCGCCGATAGGCCGTCGGCAATAATAAGCGCCATTTGAGAGTCAGACTTGGCAATGGCCGTTTCAGATTCAGTATCCAAGCGCCGACCCAAGTCAGGCCGGCGCAGATACTCTTCGCGGTCAGCCGCGGCGCTACGCAGGTTGATTGTGTGAAAGCCAAGGCCACTCAACTCATCACGAAGCGCTGCAGCATCCAAAGCAAAATGCACCGCATCACGTGCTCGCGCGTGCGCCAGCCGAAAATCAAGCAGCGCCTTTGTCGGCAAACTATCACCCGTGATGCCCAAACTGACACGTGCCGTTGTGTAATCGCTCAGTTTCATCAGGCCTCAAGCAATGCGGACATTTCCAGCAGTGGGGGACGGTGTTCCAGCCAAGCTTCGAATTCGGGCGCGGGTTTCAAGCCAAAAATTGAACGCAAATACAGGGCGTCATGAAAGGAACTGCTTTGATAGTTGAGCATGATGTCATCAGCACCGGGCACCCCCATGATGTAATTCACTCCGGCCGCACCCAGCATCGTCAAGATGGCGTCCATATCGTCATCGTCGGCTTCGGCGTGGTTGGTATAGCAAACGTCGCAGCCCATGGGCAGGCCCAAAAGCTTGCCGCAGAAATGATCTTCCAAAGCGGCGCGCAAAATTTGCTTGCCGTTGAACAAGTACTCCGGACCGATGAAGCCCACAACCGTATTCACCAGCATTGGCTTGAAAGCGCGGGCCACGCCATAGGCACGAGCTTCGCAAGTTTGTTGATCTATTCCATGGTGCGCATTAGCCGAAAGTGAACTGCCCTGTCCAGTCTCGAAGTACATGATGTTATTGCCCACTGTGCCGCGCTTCAACTCGCGAGCCGCCTCGTGTGCTTCGCGCAGAAGAGCTAGATTTACACCGAAAGATGTGTTGGTGGCCTCAGTGCCGCCAATCGATTGAAAAATCAGGTCGATAGGCGCGCCGGAGCGCATTGCTTCCAACTGGGTAGTAACGTGTGCCAGCACGCAACTCTGTGTTGGGATGCGATAACGCTGGCGGATTGTATCGATCATGAGGAGCAGTTGCGCCACCGTTTGCGGATTGTCGGAAGCAGGATTAATGCCAATCACCGCGTCGCCACTGCCGAGCATCAAGCCGTCGATAATGCTGGCGGCGATCCCGCGCGCATCGTCGGACGGGTGATTCGGTTGCAGGCGCGTGGACAGCCGCCCGGGCAAGCCAACCGTGGTGCGAAAGCGCGTGACTACCTGAATCTTGCTGGCGACTTTCACCAGATCCTGCTGCCGCATTAGCTTGGAAACGGCGGCTGCTTGTTCCGGTATCACGCCAGATGAAACGCGCGCGAGCGTGGACGCATCTGTAGATTCAGACAGCAACCAATCGCGAAAGGCGCCCACGGTGAGATGCGCGATTTCGCTGAACGCATGCTGGTTGTGCGAATCAAAAATGAGGCGTGTGACTTCGTCTGCTCCGTAAGGTATGAGCGGTTCAGCCAAAAATTGAGTCAGGGGCAAATCAGCCAGCGCGATTTGCGCTGCTACGCGTTCTTCGGCGCTATTAGCGGCTACACCGGCCAGTTCGTCGCCTGACCGAGCCGGCGTAGCTTTGGCCAGTAATGTTTTCAGATCGGGGAAGCCATAAACCAACGAACCGAGAGTGGCTTGATAACCCAAAATATTCTTAAAGGTACCGCAAACATCGCTACACTGCGTTTATGAGCCGCCTTGCTTTTGCTGTTCTCATTGTCACGTTTGCTGCCAACGCCGAATCTCCGCTAGTGGAACGAGTGGATAAGACCGCCTTCATCCAAATCGAAGCCGATAGTTTTCGCGCCCTGTCGCCACGCCAACAGGCCCTCGCTTATTGGCTAACGCAAGCTTCAATTGCGATTGATCCGATTAGCTACGATCAGTTCTCGCGTTTTGGACTTAAGCAGAAAGAAATGCTGGAAGCGGTGGTGAAGGCAAAGGACAAAGTCGATCCGGAAACTTATACGCAAGTTCTTTCGTTTACAAAATTGTTTTGGGCCAATAAAGGCAATCACCACGAACAAACCGGCCACAAATTCTTGCCGCAGTTTACGGCTGATAGTTTGAAAACAGCTTTGCGCGCGGCCGACCGAAAGGATCTAGCCGCTAGCGTAGACAGACTTGCGCCGTCGCTGTTTGATCCGAACTTTGAGCCGATTCTTACAGCCAAAAGTCCAGAAGGCGGAAAGGACATTATTGAGGCAAGCTCGAACAATTTTTACTTCGGAGTAAAGCTGGCGGACTTGCAGAACTTCGCCGAAAAATACCGGCTGAATTCGCGGGTCGTCAAGGAAAACGGCGCACTTCACGAAGAGGTTTATCGAGCGGGTACGCCCGATGGCCGGATCAAGCCTGGGCTCTATGCGGAATACCTGCACAGGACCATCGGCTATCTGAATCAAGCTCATGAATACGCGGAACCGGATCAAGCCAAAGTGATTGAGGCGCTGATCCGTTTTTATGAGACAGGCGAATACGCAGACTGGGTGGCGTTCGGAATGGATTGGGTGCAGAACAATCCAACCGTCGATTTTGCCAGCGGGTTTATTGAGACGTACCGCGATGCCCGCGCGGCCAAGGGCACGGCGCAGACATTTGTTTGTGTAACGGATGAGAAGTTATCCGCCTCTATGAGAGCGGTGGCGGCCAACGCCAGTTACTTTGAGGCGCGCGCTCCTTGGGAAGACCAATATAAGCAGCAAAATGCGCGGCCGCCCGTGGCGAAGGCAGTGGAGACTGTGGTGGAAACGGGCGATTTTCATGTCTCTACCATTGGCGATAATTTGCCGAACGAAGACGAGGTGCATCAGAAGTTCGGAACCAAGAATTTTCTCTTTTCGAGTGCTACTCGGGCGTTTGCGGCGGCCACCGGAGGCAGGGTGCTTCGTGAATTTGGCAGTTCGCCGGAAGAGATTGCGCGAGATGAGAAATATGGGCCAGGCGCGGAGGAGTTATTGACAGCGATGCACGAAGTGATTGGCCACGGCTCCGGCAAGCTGAGTCCGAAATTGACGCAAGCGCCGGGCGCGTATTTGAAGGAATATTATTCGACGTTGGAAGAGGCGCGCGCGGATTTGGTGGCTTTGTGGAATGTCTTTGATCCGAAGTTGAAGGAGTTGGGTTTGGTGAAATCCGATGACACGGGCCGGGCGATGTACGATGCCGCTGCTCGCGTGATGTTGACGCAACTGGCGCGCAATCCGAAAGGCGATTCACTCGAAGAAGACCATCAGCGCGACCGTCAATTGATCGCGAAATACATCATGGACAAAACCGGCGCCATCGCGCTCGAAGTGCACAACGGCAAGACTTACACGGTCGTGAAAGACTACGAAAAAATGCATAAGGGCGTCGGGATGCTGCTGGCAGAATTGATGAGGATCAAGGCAGAAGGCGATTACGCAGCCATTAAGGCGCTGATTGATCAGTACGGTGTTCACTTCGATCCCAAGCTGCGTGACGAAATTCTGCGGCGCTATGCCACGTTGGATTTGCCAACTTACTGGACTGGGATCAACGCCGATCTGGCCGCGAAATTCGATGGAAATGGGAAAGTGACATCGGTGGAAATCTCGTATCCGCGTGATTACGTGCAACAACAACTGCGCTACAGCGCTCTGAACGAGGCGCGTTAGGAAGAGCATGCGGTTAGTGTTTGCGATTTGGCTGCTCTCGTGTCCGCTCTGTTCCCAATTTGAGACTAAGTTGTCGCCTGAGACGGCGAAAGCCTTTGAGTCGCATGTGAAAGCGGCAGAAGCGGAGTTGGAAAAGCGCTGGTCCGGCCATGCAACGTTCATTTCTTTAATGGATTCGCCAACAGACCAAAAACGCATCTTGAAGGGTGACTTGGTGATTCATCCTGCCAGCAAAGAAAACCCTGAAGACATTCCTGATGGCTTGATTCATGACTGGGTAGGCGCTATTTATATTCCGAATACCACCGTGAGCGCGGTGCTAGGCGTGTTGCAGGATTTCGATCACCACTCGCAGATCTATCCGGAAATTATTCGCTCTCGATTAGTGAAACGGCAAGGGGACGACATCATGGGCTATTGGCGGCTGGAGCGTAAACAGCAATTTGTGCCTGCGGTGTTTGATGTTCAACAGGATGCTCACTATAGGCAGGTAGCACCCGGGCGTTGGATTTGCCGCGCCTATGCCAACGATATTCGCGAAGTACAAGATGCCGGTACTGCGAAAGAGCAAGACTATCCGCTAGGAACCGGGCTGGGCTTATTGTGGCGGATGAATGCGTTTTGGAGCATTGAAGCGAGCGGTGACGGAGTGCTGGCCGAGTGCCGGACGATCTCGCTTTCGCGCAGCATTCCCAGCGGAATGGGTTGGATGATCAAGCCGTTTATTCAAAATGTGCCGCGCGAATCTCTCACCTCTACGTTGCTGAACACGCGAAAGACCGTAGCGCGACGCTAGAGTTTCTACCGAGACCCAAACTTCTTGGATATACTTGGAGTCTAAGATGCGTAGCAAATTTCAGACTTTTCAACCGCTCGCCGTTGTGATGACCGTGCTGGCCGCGCTGCTTCGGTTAGCGCCGCATCCTCCCAATTTCTCGCCCATTGGTGGAGTCGCTCTTTTTGGGGGCGCACGTTTGCGTAGCTGGCAGGCTTATCTTGTGCCGCTGCTGGCGCTGGCCATTACCGATCCCATTCGCAGTCGCATGGAAGGCGGTTATCCAGCCTATTCGTGGGGAACTGTTATTGTTTACGCTTCGTTCTTAATCAGCGTATTCTTGGGCCGTACTTTCTTGCGCAACACGAACAATCCTGCACGCATTGCGAGCGTGGTGGTTGCCGGCAGCATGCAGTTCTACTTAATTACCAACTTTTTCGTCTGGTTTGGATCACGCGGCATGTATCCGCAAACGCTGAGTGGTTTGGCTAGCTGCTACATTGCGGGTTTGCCGTTTTATGGGCGAACGCTGCTAGGCGATCTTTTCTTCTCAGGCGTTCTGTTTGGCGTCTACGCATTGGTGAGCCGCAAGCTCGAACCTTCGCAAACTGTCGCTGCCTAATCATTTGTCCCGCATCCTTCTTACTTTCCTTCTCTGTGCGGCCGCAGACGCTGCCGTTACACGTGTCGATCTGCAGTTCCGCGACACCGTAAAGGGGTTGGCCGTTGAAGTCACTTACGGCAAGGGTTTACTTTGAGGTAGATCCGAAGCTTGCGCCCAACCGCATCATTCGCGACATCGATCTAGCGCCTACAGACAAAAAAGGCATGGTGGAGTTTTCGGCCGATTTCTACATGGTGCGCCCGCTGAACGGCGGCAACGGCACCGCGCTGGTGGAAGTCTCGAATCGCGGCGGTAAGGCGCTGTTGAACGTTTTCGATTTTGCGAAACGCGGCGGAGATTTAACCTCGCCTGAAACGATGGGCGATGGTTTTCTGCTGCAACAAGGGTAATAACTTACTTGGCAAAATGAACCAAACAGCTACCCTAACAACCGGGATAACCGCTCGAACCTTCGCCTTTCTCTTCGCACGCTTCTTTGCTGGTTTCGTCCGCTGGTACTCTGCTTCGGCCTCAAAGAATGCTTCCTTGGAAACGCTGAACATTGTACGAACGGCGTTATCGAACTTCTCGGCCGCTGTGTTTCCGGGTACGGGCGGCGCGGCGTGTGGTTTCATGTGTTTTCCTATTCTAATGGTCAAATCGGATTTTGCAAACTAAATCTTCAGGCACTCAGCGCTTGAACAGGCGGGATCAATCCAAGTCGCTGTTCCGCCAATGTGACGGGTTTTGTCGGCGTATTCGCGTTCGATGGCTTCGCGGCTCTTGAGGCCGTAAAAGCGGCGGGCCATTTCTTCGAGGTCGGGGGTGCGGCAGAGGAGGAGGGTGAGTAAGTGGTCGTCGGGGTTGCTGGTGAGGGTGGCGAGGAGTTGGTATTTGTTGACGACGGAGTAGGCGGGTTTCTGGATGATGAGTTGGACGGTGTCGCCGGGGGACTTGGTGGGGAAGGTGAAGGAGAAGGTGCCATTGGATTTGGTGGTGGCGGGGTTGGCGCCGGTGGCGGTGGTTACTTCGACGTTGGGCATGGGTTGGCCGCCGATTTCGTTAAGGAGGATGAGGCCTTTGAGGGTGGCGGCAGCGGGGATGCTTTGGGCGGCGGCGAGCGCTAAGAATGAGGAGAGGCACAAGACTCGCATGCGGGGCATGATGTTACGACGCTTGAATTATTCCTTCCGAGCAGTATCTTAGGGATCAGTTTACATGAAGAAAGTCGGGTGGGTGTGCGGTGACAGTTCCTATTAGTTGTGCGACGGCTGTAGGAATCTATTGCGCGGTTTTTAATTGCCGAACTTGCCCCAACAGTGTCTGACACCTTTGGGTGAATGGCCACGCTACGGGTGGGCCAAAAAGGGGAATGGAAGAGGCAGACTGAAAGTCCGTCTGCAGGCTAAAACCAGGTTAAAACCTGCGCCACACGTTCTCGGTTAGGTACGGCTTTTCTTTTCTGGTCGTGGAAGCGATTGATGTTGTTGGAGAGAAGGGCAGGCATGATGAGGATGTGAAGCGCTTCCGCATGATTTGCCGGAAGCGCTTTGAGGGGAGTTACCTGATCAGTTGGACGCGGTTGGAACGGATTTGCGGCGTCTGATAACAAAGGCGGCGACGCCGAGGCTGCAGGCCAGCAAACCGCCGGTGGCCGGCTCTGGAACGGTGGGCGAGACGGAGGCGTCGTAGATCAGCGCTACGCTCGGTGAGCCAACCGTAGCGGAAAAGTTTGTGAGGGCAATGAGTGGGTCGTTGGGATTCTGGCCCGGGGTAGCGATGGAGATGGCAGAAATTGTTATGGGGATTGAGATCTGACCCGTTCCAATGTAGGAGTCGAGGGACGCCGTCTGTGGAATATCGGCTCCGCTAGTGATTCCCCCGTAATACAGGTCGCTCGAAAATGTCTGTGTTGAGCCGGGGCTGAGAGCTGTGGTGGCCGCGATTAGGCCGCCCACCCAATCCATGGCGATTTGCTCGCCTCCTGGTAGCGTCCCCGCAGCGGTGATCGAGAAGCCAAAAAGAAACGGGCCCACGGGTTCAGATGAGCCGTTGTTCTGAAAGGTCATGCTGGCCGGATTGACACCACCGCCACCATTCGGAATGAATCCGTAATCCGTCAAAGTTCCCAGCGACGGGTCAAATTGCTGGCAGGTGAGTGTAGCCGAGGCCGAGGCAGAGGCCATGGACACAGAGAAAGTGGAAAGAGTACATGGCTCCACGTAAGTTGTGCCGAAAGCGGGGAGGACACAGGCAAAGGCCAGGATTCCGGCGAATCTAAGTCTCACAAAAATAAACCTCGTAGTTATTTAGTAGGTGCAAGCCTAAGTGTGGCGGCTCGGCTATACAGTGTCAACGGCAGTTAGTTGGAGAGCTGGTGAAGATCAGTACTGTTACTTCTATTCCTGGCGTGCCGAGCGGGTTATTTGAGAACGACGTTATCCACCGATGAAAAAAAGACGGGAGGAAAGGATGGTTTGAGGGTGTTATTTTGAGAGGTTCTGCATGAGTAGACCATTCGCGATCATTGTGGATATTGACGCAACGATCTGTACGCAATTTGATGTGCCGATCAAAGCGGCGTTGGAGGTGTTGCAAAGGATTGACGAGCGCAAGCTGCCTGTTCATTATGTGACGGCGCGGCCGGAAGTTTGCGGGACGGCGACGGCGTTGCTGATTTTTCCAAGGAGGGCACTTGCAGAACGAGCTTAGGGCCGGAGCGTTGGTGGTTTGGATAGCGGCGAGTCTGTTGGCTGGCGGGCAGCGGAGCGATACGGGTGCGGAGCTACGGCTGCTGCAAGAGGACTTGACCAGCCAGCACGCGGCGTCGATTGCGCGGGAGAGGCGAATTGCGGATGAGCGTGAGGGACGGTTGTTTGCAGAACTAGATAAGCGCGATCAGCGGGTGCGGTTGTTGTTACGGGATTTGCATAGGAGCAAAGCAGACACGGAGGCAGCACAAGCGGAACTGGGGCGAGTGGTGGCGGAGAGGTCTCGGTTGGTGGAGGAGATTGCGGGGCGGGATCGGGCTTACGCGGCGGAGGTAAATGAGTTTCGGCGGCAGATTGCTGGGTTGACGGAGACGACGAATCCGCAGTTGCAGAAGGCGTTGGAGCGGTATGCGGATGGGGACCGGGTGGGAGCGTTTCCGGTTATTGAGCAGATTGTGCGGGCGGAGAACGGGGCGGCGCAGGTGGCGACTGCGGTGCGGGGGGCGGTGAAGTTGAGGCAAGTGGCGGCGCTGGCGATGGATATGAAGGATAGAGGGGAGAAGACGACGGGGGACGTGATTCCGATTTGGGAGGAGGCGCAGAGGGGGGATGCGTCGTATCAGTCGGGATGGGTAGTGTTGGCGCGCTTGTATAGGGAAGCGGGCCAACTGGCAGAAGCGCGTAAGGCGGCGGAGAAAGCGTTGGCTGGTGCGGGCGATGATCGGGAGCGATCGTTGGCGCTCGATGAGTTGGGTGACGTATTGATGATAGAGGGTGATTTGAAGGGGGCATGGGAGCGCTATGGGCAGGGGTTAGGCATTCGCCAGCGGTTAGCGCTGGCCAACCTGAGCAGTGCCGAGGCCGAACGGGATGTTAGTGTGAGCATGAACAAATTGGGCGACGTGTTGGTGCAGGCCGGTGATTTGAAGGGGGCGCGGGAGCGCTACGAGCAAGGTTTGGTGATTGCTCAACGGCTGGCCGAAGCCAGCCCTGGCAGTGCCGTGGCGCAGCGGGATGTCAGCATGGGCTTGGAGAGGTTGGGAGACGTGTTGGTGTCGGGCGGCTATTTGATAGCGGCGCGGGAGCGCTTCGAGCGAAGTTTAGAAATCCGCCAGCGGCTGGCGGAAGCCGACCCGGGCAGTGCCGCTGCGCAACGGGATGTCAGCGTTGGTTTAGAGAGGTTGGGAAACGTGTTGGTGGCGAGCGGCGATTTGAAAGCGGCGTTGGAGCGTTACACACAATCTTTACTCATTGATCAGCGGCTGGCCAAGGCCAATCCCAAGAGCGCCGCAGCGCAGCGTGACGTCAGCGTAAGTCTATCAAAACTGGGCGACGTCTTAAAAGGGGGCGGCGATCTGAAGGGAGCGCGAGCGCGCTTTGAGGAAAGTGAAGGAATTCTCCAGCGGTTGGCTGACGCCGACCCGAGCAACGCCGCAGCGAAGGGAGACCTCAGCGTGAGCTTGGAGAGGGTGGGAGATGCGTTGGTGGCGGGTGGTGATTTGGAAGCGGCGCGGGAACGCTTTGAGCAGAGCCTAGAAATCCGCCAGCGGTTGGCGGAAGCCAACTCCAGCAGCGCCGCAGTGCGGCGGGACGTCAGCTTGAGCTTGGACAGGTTGGGCGATGTGTTGGAGGCGGGCGGCGATTTGAGAGCGGCGCGGAAGCGCTTTGAGGAAAGCCTGGAAATTCGCCGACGGTTAGCGGAGGTCAATCCCAGCAGCGCCGCAGCGCAGCGGGACGTGAGCGTGAGCTTAGTCAAGCTGGGCGATGTGTTAGCGCATGGAGGCGATCTGAAGGCGGCGCAGGAGCGCCTTGAGGAGAGTTTAGAAATTCGCCAGCGCTTGGCAGCGGCTAACCCCAGCAGCGCTGAGGCCCAGCGGGACGTTGGTTTGAGCCTCGAGAGGTTGGGCGCCTTGTCGGTAAAGCAAGGAGATTTGAAGGCGGCCCGGGTGCGCTTTGAGCAGAGCTTAGGAACTCGGCAGCGGCTGGCGGCGGCCAACCCGAGCAATGCCGAGGCGCAGCGGGATGTCAGTTTGAGCTTGAATAAGTTGGGCGACGTGTTGGTGGCAGGCGGTGATTCAAAAGCGGCGCGGGAATACTTTGAGCGGGGTTTGGTCATTGCTCAACAGTTGGCCGAGGCGAACCCTGGCAGCGCCCAAGCGCAGCGTGACGTCAGCGTGAGCTGTGACCGATTGGGTAGCGTTTTGTTGGCTGGCGGCGATTTGACGGCGGCGCGGAAACGGTTCGAGCAGAGCTTAGGAATTCGCGAGCGTTTAGCCAGTGTCAACCGCAGCAGTGCCGAGGCGCAGAGGGACGTGGCCGTGAGTTTGACATGGTTGGGAAACGTTATGGTCAAGGCGGGGGATCTGAAGGGAGCACGGGAGCTCTTTGAGCAGGGTCTTGCGATAGATCGGCGTCTCGCGGAAGCCAATTCCAGTAGTGCCGATGCTGAGCGCGATGTGATGGTTGACTATATGAAGCTAGGAAACCTGACAAATGAAACGGATTGGTGGCGGAAAGCGTTGGACATTGCTGAACGATTGAATGCGGCGGGGCATCTAGCGCCCGCAGATATGTGGATGATGGACGATCTGCGCAAGAAAGTAAGTAGTGGCGCGGTGGTTAGTAAGAAAGATCAATGAGTCAAATCTGGAGTAACCACTAACTATGAGCGACGACGTCTTTGTTTCTTACAAACGTGAAGATGAAAGGCGAGTCGGCGTGCTTGTGGATGGGTTAAGGCGCGCGGGCCTGAACGTTTGGTGGGACAGGGAGATTGGGGGCGGGCAAAAGTGGCGGGACCATATCACAGAGCAGCTTGTGGCGGCGAAGTGTGTGGTGGTGGCTTGGAGTGAGGCGGCGACGGGTGCGACTGCGGACTTCGTGAGGGATGAGGCGAGCCGTGCGATGCGGAGTGGGAAGCTGCTGCAATTAAGAATTGACGATGTGGCGTTGCCACTGGGTTTTGGGGAGCATCAGGCGATTGACTTGATTGGTTGGGACGGGCAGACGGAAGATGCGCGATTTCAATATGTGGTGAGCGCGGTCAGGGCGGTGATGGAGCGGAAGCCGATGCCAATACCGCCGCTGATCCGGCGCAGACGGGTAGTTTGGACGGCGAGTACGGTGGCGCTATTTGTGATGGGCGCGGGACTTCTATTGGGTCTACCTGCGGGGCAGAGAGCGATCTGTACTGTTCCGGGTGTGCGCGGAGTTTGCAGGGAGATGGGTTGGGGCGGGGTGGCGTCGCGAGCGGAGGAGACGCTCTGGGCGAGCCGGCGTGCTGGTGATTGTGATTTGTTGCGGCGGATCATTACGCAATTTCCCAAGGGTGTGTATGCGGAAGAGGCGCAAAGGCGGTTGGGTGCGGCGCAACCGGGGACGAAGGAACGGTGGGAGGACGGGGAGAGACGGATTCCGATGACGGTGCAGCCGAAACTGCGGCCGTTTGCTTCGGAAGCGGAGGCGCAGAGGGATGCGTTGGCGCGGGCGGCGAAGGAGGCGGAGACGGAGTGCGGGTTTTGGAATCAAGGTGAGTTTCGCGTTGTGGCGGCAAAGGCGGTTTTGCGGGAGTGGCGGTGTATGCAGAGGTTGGGCGGGTATGCATGTTCGTTTGAGGGTGAAGCGGTGTGTGCGGTGAAGGTGAGGAAGGTGGATCAGGTGGAGGCTTGCCCGTGAGTAAGCCATTCGCGATCATTGTGGATATTGACGAAACGATCTGTACGCAATTTGATGTGCCGATCAAAGCGGCGTTAGAGGTATTGCAACGGATTGACGAGCGCAAGGTGCATGTTCATTATGTGACGGCGCGGCCGCAGGTGTGCGGGACGGCGACGGCGAGTTTTATTACGGTGAATCGGTTGCCGGGTGTGCTGAATGTGCGGCTGTGTCCGAGTCTGCTCGATAGCCTTGAGCACAAGCGGCGGGAGCATGAGTTGCTGAAGCGCGAGTTTGAAGTGATTGCGAGTATTGGGGACTCAGCGGAGGAGGAAGAGGCTTCGGCGGCGGCGGGTATTCCATTTGTAGCGGTGGATCTTTATGATCCTGGTCCGGCTTGGGCGATGTTGACGGAGCAGATTTTGGCGGTGGGTGGATTTAGGGACGCTTAGGATTTAGGCGAGATGGCGGTGATGAGGCACCAGAGGAGGCCGATGGCGAAAGCCGCTAAGGCGGCGAACATTAGTAACAGACCTGGGAGAGTGGGGCCGCAGGGACCGGAACCGATCATGCTGAGGGGGAGGGCGACGATGCCTATAAGGGTAAGGAAGACGGGACGCCGCCAACGAGATTCTTGAGGAATGGGCGACGGCGCGGTAGTGATGGATGGAACGGTTTGCGGCATCGCGTATTGATTTCAGGATGAATGAAGGCGGGGTGGGAGTCAAGGGTTAGCAGGTTTTACACTCGGTGTATGGATAAGACAGCCGATCTGAAGAAGGCGCCGGATACGCGGCTGGCGGTGTATGGAACACTGAGGCCGGGGCAAATGAACCATCACCAGCTTTCGTCGCTGGCCGGGACGTGGGAGCGCGGGACGGTGAGGGGCAAGCTGTTTGCGTCCGGGTGGGGCGCGGCGCTGGGATTTCCTGGATTGATTTTGGATCCGCTGGGCGCGGTGGTCAACGTGGAGCTTTTGGAGTCAGCGGACTTGCCGCAGCATTGGGAGCGGCTGGATGAGTTTGAAGGAAGCGGCTATCGGCGGGTGGTTGCGATGGTGAATACAGAACACGGCGAGTTGAGTGCGTGGATCTATGTTTTGGCAGATGAACATCCGCCCGCGTGATGCGGATGTTACTCAACCTTTTTGCTGTGAAAGACATGGTAAGTGACGGTATCCCAGGCGTTGTGAATGCCGATCAAGAGCAGCAACAACACGGCGGCGGCAACGCCAAACAAGGCCGATTGCATTTCCCAAAAGGTGAGGATCGCGGAGGCGAGCATCGTGGCGTATGCAACGAGGGGCAGCACGACGTGGAATAACCAATCTTCAAATTCAGGCCGGTAGGCCGTTTGGCGCCGCATGCTGCGGGCGACCATGACGGTGTAGATGACGCCGATAAGGCCGAGCAATCCATAAACGATGGCAGGGCCAGCGATGGCGGGCCACGGAGATGTCAGGATGGCGGCAAGGGTGAGCACGGTTGAGAAGTGAATGATGGTGGGCGTGGAATACGTGGAGGCAGCGTCAGGGTCTACGCGCGTCAAGGGCTTGCTGGCGACGAGGCTTAGGACGACAAACTGGAGTCCGATTAAGGCTCCGGCGGACGAGCCCATGATGACGTAGAAGTTTTGCCAAGCGGCGAGTGTTTTCATTTCTCCGATGCCTCGTTTCTTGAGAATCGTTCAAAATGATAGGCTAACGCGGGCTGGCGGCGAGGGAGTTTGTGATGAGTTCGACGATGGTTGGGTTGGGGCCGGCGATGTTGATCCATAAACCGTTTATGCGGACGTAGCGGCTGGCACCGCTGGCTTGACCGGCGTAACTGCCGCCGAGACAGTAAGTGCGGAATTCGCGGTGGCCGGCGTTGAGGATGGTGAGGCCGTGGTGAGTGGATACCTTAAACCGATCGCAAGTCAGGCCGGGCGGGGTGTTTTGGCATTCCTGGCAAGAGTCACCGTACTCCCAGTTGTTGCCGCATTGCAGGATTGAGTCTTGGCGGAGGTCGGGCAATTTCGAGATTTGAATTTCGTCGAGGCCATAGGCGATGGCTGCGGGATCGGGGCAGGTGAGGGTGACGGTTTCGCCGATGCGGATACGCCATGCCGCGGGGTAGGAGAAGGTGACGGGCCAAGCGGCATTGCTGAAAGTGCGCACGGGCCCGATTTCTGCGCAGGCAGGCCGAGGGGCACGATTCAGATTGATGGGCGTAGGGCTTTTACTGGGTTGCGTCCAGGCGCCGGTGAAGCGGCCGTCTTTAAGGGTCGCGGTGATGTGACCGAGCGACTGCCCCTGTTCGGCGGTGACGCTCAGCTCGATATTGGTGATTCCTTTCCATTGACCGCCGAGGAGGCGCGGGGTCCAGTCAGCGGTTTGGTAGAAGAGGCCGACGACGGCGGGTCCGCCGCGGGCGATGTACATGCGGATGGGATTGTGACCGGCGGTGCCAGTGAGCCAGTATTCGGTGTACGGGGAGTTTTCGAGGGTGGCGGTTTGGGGGCACTGGGCTGACAGGACTAGGGCGTTAAGAGCGGCAAAAAGACGGGCGGCGGATTTGGTCACTGAAAAGGGAGTGGGGGTTTAGTGGCGGTGATCTCGCCGATTATTCCGGCCGATATGAAAGTTTGTGAGACTTTTCCTTTTGCTTTTACTTGGGTGCTGTTGGCTGGCGGGGGCGGCGGAGACGACGCGCTTGGTGATGCCGATTGAGGTGACGGGCGCGGATGGGACTACCGACAGCGTCAAGGTCTCGATGGGTTTGGGAACGGGCGAGCAGGTGCGGGCGCTGTGGATGCAGATTCACGGCTTGGAGTACGCGGGCGAAGTGAGCGTACGGGTGAACCAAAGCGGATGGGTTGAACTGAACAACGAAAGCGTGCAAGTGGGAGAGCCGGGGAAGAGTTATGGCGGGATTGGCGGGGGCGTATCCACGTTGAAACTGACACTGGGGCTGGCGGCGGGCACGGTCGTCGAGGGCGAGAATCGGATTGATTTTCGCTTTAACCATACGAACGGGGTGGTGAGCGGGTTTCGCGTGTTGGCTTTCAATCTATTGAAGGCAGATGGGCAGGCGGTGCTGAGCGCGGAGGATTTTGCGGATGAAGATCCGAATGGCTGGACGGCGCCGCTGAAGGATAGCCAGAGTATTGCCGCGGGGCGTAACCTTTGGCGCGAGGGTGCGCTGGTGGCGAATGGATTACCGCAGGCAGGGCCGATTCGGGCTCATTGCGGGGATTGTCATACGCGCGATGGGCGTGATTTGAAGTATTTCAATTTTTCGAATGCGTCGATAGTGGCGCGGTCGGAGTTTCATGGGCTGACGGAGTTGGAAGGGCGGCAGATTGCGAGTTACATTCGGTCGCTGGATGGGCCGAATCCGGGGCGGCCGTGGAATCCGCCGTATCAGCCAGGGCCGGGGATTGACCAAGAGCCGGTGGAAGACTGGGCGGCTGGGGCGGGGCTGCGATGGGTGCTTGCGCGGGATATTGACACGCTGCCGTATCTATTTGGCAAGACGATTACGGCGGGGGCGTTTGCGCCGGACGGCAATTTGAATACACGTGATATTCCGATTGCGTTTCCACTGCCTGACTGGAATCATTGGCTGCCGCAGGTACACCCTGCGGATGTGTGGGGGGCGCGCTTTGACAAGAGCGAGTTTGCGCACCTGTATGACGGGGGCGACTATGCGCGCGTGGATGGGGCGGAAGACATTGGGCGGTTTTTTGAGAAGTGGACGAAGGCGAGAGCGCCGGTGATGACGCCGCATTTGGCGGTGGGATCGAATAAGTGGACGCGGGAGTTGAGTGAGGAGTTTTACTCGGCGGAGTTATGGCAGTTGGTGAAGAGCTGGGAGATCACACAGGAGCTGCACTTAGAGGCGAAGGGGCGGGTGTGGCCTAACGTGATTGCGGCGGAGACGGCGCCGGCGAGTGCGAACATTCCGGATGGTGTCAACGGCATGGGTGGCAGTGCGCTGACGAATGAATACTTCAACAATGCTTGGTATGCGCTGCAGACGGTGGTGAATAGTGCGAGTCACGAGAGGCATGGGAAGGGGCCGCTCGATTGGTCTTATTTGGCGGGGCGGTTTTTGGATTTGGAGAAAGTGAGTGGGCGGGCAGAACCAGCGCGATTGATGATCACGGTGATTAAGGGAATGCAGGCGAGCAACGCGCGGCTGGGGCCGGACAATTTGGCGGAGGGATGGCGGCCGGAGCAGGGGATTGATCCGCGGATTTTAGTGGACGCGGAGTGGACGCCGATGTTTGCGCCACTGAGCGCCGAGACGAAGCGGGAGTTGACACAGGCATTATTGACAGCTTGGTTGGATAAGTCGATGAGTTATCCGGCGGGGTCTTACTTCCAGTTAGGGTTGACAGCGAGTAGCTACCAGCGGCCGGCGGATTTGCGGAGTGTGGCTGGGGGGCGAGCGTGGGAGGCGGCGGAGGAGTTTCGGGCGGCCGGTGTGGATGCAAAGACAGTGGCGCGGTTGCAGGATTGGGGCACGGCGTATATGAGCCTGGCGGCACTTTTCCATTATTGATACCAGCATTTTTGCAGTAAGAACAGTTGGAAGCGGCGCGGCGTCTAGTGGGTAGATGGTGAAACGCAGAGGCACCATATCATGCAAACTTCTGGTTGCATACCCACAAGAGGGTTAGCCGCACTTTTCGCACTTAGTGCGGGATTGATTGCTCAAACCGCCGCCGAGACCAAATATATTCCCGGCAGTTGGCAGGATTGGGAGGCGAAGGCCATGGCGCTGATGGATACCAGCAGAGTGAGCGAGGCATGTGTCGACTTTCGCAATTCGCTGCGAGAGGCTCTTCATTCGGAGATTCAGCCCGATGAGTTGCTGCGGGTTCATAACTCACTGGCGACTGCCTATGCGCTGGCTGGGCAATTTGCAGAAGCGGAAACGGAGTTTCATCGGACGCTTTCGTTAGAAGAGAAAATCCATGGAGTTGAGTCTTATGACTACGCGCTTACGCTGGCGGCCCTTGAGTTGTTGCCCACACACACTGGGAACCGGGAAGACGCGATTGAGCTTGTAAAGAATGCGATTGCGCGATTCGACCAGAGGTCAAATAGGACGGACCTTGTGACGGCGAGAGATTTTCTGGCGAAACTTCTTTATAACGACAGGCGGTATACGGAGGCGGAAAGCGTGTTGCTGGAGGCGCAGGCTGCCTGTTTGCGTCATCCGATCAAGGTCGGCTACTGGATTACGGCGGAGTTATCCAACGATTTGGGTGTTCTGCGGGAGCACGAAGGGCGATACGCGGAAGCGGCGGAATTGGACAGCGAAACGATCAAGCTCATTGAAGAGCGGTTCGGGAAAGAGTTTTCGGGCTTAGTAGCGCCGATGAATAATTTGGCCACCATCTATGCGCGAATGGGAAGGCTGGCCGATGCGGAGGCGGTTTTTGAGAAGGCGGATGACTTGTGTTCGAAGACTTTTGGGGTAAATCATCCGATCTATGCGTCGTTGCTACGGAACCAATCGATTGTGCTGAAGAAGCTGGGTAAGAAGAAGGAGAGTAGGAAACTGGCGGAGGAATCGGCGGAGATTGAAGAGGCTTCAAACCGGAGCAACGGAGTGGGACTGACGGTGAGTGTGGCAGGGCTGCGGGCGGAGCATTAATGGGGACGGTGTTGAGCCTATATGCTTCCTGTGGTTTGAAGCGCTCAACAACAATTCAACTATCAATCGTTTGCTCAGTGACTGTAGCGGGGGCGACGACGGCTCCGGGTGTGGGAGATTCGACGCCGAGTGGACAGGCGCACCGCATTACGGGCAATTTAAGCCGGTTTGTGAAGCACTATTTTGAGGAGCGCCACGCGGCTCGGATTGCTTTGGTATGATCGCGCTAAATCGTGAACAAAAGAACATTTCTAAAAATGATGACGGCTGGGCCGCTGATGACTTGGCTAATGGCCGGGAAAGAGAAGTTGACGAACTGGGCGGGAAACCTCACTTACAGCACAGATCAATTGAGTGAAGCGTCTAGCGTGGATGAAGTGCGCGGGTTTGTGACTGCCCATGAAAAGCTGAAGGTGCTGGGGACGCGGCACTGTTTCAACAATATTGCGGATAGTCAGGACAATTTGTTGTCTTTGCGGCCGATTGGGAAGCCGGGGATGAACCAATGGCAAGATGTCGCCACGATTGATGAAAAGGCGCGGACGGTGACGGTGGGGTCGGCGATGAAGTATGGGGAGTTGGCGCCGGTATTGGAGGCCAAGGGTTGGGCACTGCATAATTTGGCTAGTTTGCCGCATATTTCGGTGGCGGGCGCGGTGACGACGGCGACGCACGGGTCGGGCGAGAAGAATGGGAACCTGGCGACGGCGGTGGTGGGATTGGAGATGGTGCAGGGTGCTGGTGAGGTAGTCACGCTCACGAAGGCGAAAGATGGCGAGGCGTTTCGGGCGGCGGTGGTCGGGCTAGGTGCGTTGGGCGTGATTACAAAAGTGACGCTGGCGATTCAGCCGACTTACCAAGTGAAGCAGTATGTGTACGAGAACATGCCGATGTCGGAGATGGCGAAACATTTTGACCAGATTCAGGCGGCGGGGTACAGTGTGAGCCTCTTTACCGATTGGCAGAAGAAGCGGATCAACGAAGTTTGGATTAAGAGCCGAGTGGGCGGCGGGCATGAGTTTGCGGCGCCGAAGGAGTTTTTTGGCGGAACGCTGGCGACGAAGAACCTGCATCCGATCGCCGAGATCAGCGCGGAAAATTGTACGGATCAAATGGGGGTGGCGGGACCGTGGTATGACCGATTACCGCACTTCAAGATGGGTTTTACGCCGAGTGCGGGTAAGGAATTGCAGACGGAATATTTTGTTCCGCGCAAGCATGCGGTGGATGCGATTCTGGCGGTGGAGCGTTTGCGGGAGCATGTGTCACCGCATTTGCTGATATCGGAGATACGGACGATTGCGGCGGATGATTTGTGGTTGAGCATGGCTTACAAGCAGGAGAGCGTGGCGCTGCATTTTACTTGGAAGCCGGACTGGGAAAATGTGGAGAAGGTGCTGCCGCTAATTGAGAAAGAACTGGGCGTTTATGGGGCGCGGCCGCATTGGGGAAAATTGTTCACGATGTCGGGGACAGAGTTGCGGTTGCGGTATGAGCGGATGCCGGAATTTGTGGCGATGGCGAAGAAGTTCGATCCGCATGGGAAGTTTAGGAATGATTTCTTGCGAAGGAATGTATTTGGTGTCTGAAGAACAACCGAGAAAATGCGTGCGATGCGGTAAGCCTCTGCCGGGGACGTCGAAGATGACGGAGGAGAAGGTGACGCCGCTGGAAGCGCAGCAGAACAGCTGGCAGGGCAGGGCGGTAGCGGGAGCCGATATGGTGACTGTAGCGATGTGTTTGCAATGCCAGATCGTGCGGTCGGAGGACAGGAAGAGGCCGGTGGGCTGATGAAGTCTGGGAAAATAGAGGCATGCCTGTTGTGGATGCGCCCGCGTTGATGTTTTATGACGGGTTATGTGGCTTTTGCAACGCCAGCGTGCAGTGGTTGTTGAGACAGGACAAGCGGGATAAGTTTCGGTTTGCAGCGCAGCAATCGGCGTTTGCGCAAGAGGTTTTGCGAAAGTACGGAATCGATCAGGAGAAGATGCTGTCGGATAACAGCGTCTATCTGGTGATGGACTTGGGGTCGAGTGCCGAGAGATTGCTGAAACGTTCGGATGTGACGGTGCAGTGCTTATACAGTTTGGGTGGGATTTGGAAAGCGTTGGGGGCTGGGTTGAGGGTGGTGCCGCGATTTATACGCGATGCGGGTTATCGGGCGATTGCGAAAAATCGGTTTAGGCTGGCGGGGCGGTATGCTAGTTGTCCGATTCCGACGGCGGCGCAGAGGGCTAAGTTTCTAGGGGTTTAGATAGAACTCGCTACGGGCTGGTAGGCGTGGATGAGGGCTGAGAAATCGCGTCGATGGCCAGGCCGAGGCCGAGGAGAGACGCGCCAGTTCCGACGCCGAGCATGAAGGCTACTTTGGTAGGCGTTCTGCCGGTGATGGTTGCGCCACTGGCGCTGGAGGCGTTGCCAAAGTTGAACGCGGAGACAGAACCGGCTTGAACGGTATTGACGACTTTTAGGGCGTTTGACACTTCTACCGCTCCCGTGACTGAACCCACTTCCATGTGATCGTTCGAAAGAGCAACAACGGCATCGCCATCGGGAGCGGGACTGGTGACCCACAATCCGCCATATCCGAATTTACAATCACCGAAATGTTTGGCTCGGACGGCGCCGTCCATGACGGAGAGGACGTGCGGCTGGATGATGACGGAGGAATGAGGGCCGACTAGAAATTCGCAATGGTCGTGAATGAAGACGGTGACGGGCGTATCCTTCGTCTGAATGCGATTACCGGGCGCGAGATTGGCATTGGTTGGGGTGGGCGAGCCGTTAACCATGAATTGATCACCCATGGCGATACCTAGAATGGCGGAAGACATTGAAGCGTCTGGGTAAGGTTCCTGCTGAACATGGGGGCGTGCGGCTACGTGGGTACCAGGGGCGGCTACGTTTGTTTGGTGCATCAAAGTGTCTGCGACGGTTTGGCCTTGATACGAGACGTGAACGAGCACCGCGAAACCACCGGGTACACCATTATTATGAAGACCCGATACTTTGGCTATGCCCTCGGCGTTGGTTACTGTACTAAAGTGGGTAGATCCGCCACCGAAGGTAGCGCCGGGACCGGCCTTGGGGGCATCAAATTCGACGCGCGCGCCTACGACAGGTTTCCCAGCAGCATCGGCCACACGGATGATCGGTGCCTGCGCGGCATGAGAAGGAAGACTGTTTAGCGCTCCGTCACCCTCTAGCAAGGCAATGTGAAACGTTGGCGCCGGGGTATTCTTAGGGTCGCCCGCGACCAAGAAAGCGGTCGAAAAAAGGACGAAAATTAGTAGGTTTCGCATCGGGACAAATCTACAACGAGTTTTTCGCCCAGGCGATTGTTCAGCCAAACGTAGCGTTTCTCGTAGGATATCACGCAGTTAGAGGTTGTCAGGACATACTCCGGTAATGAGTAGTACTTAGGTACTTGAATGGCTCGGGATGGTAGAAAGTGGCCTTCCATCGTCGAAGACATAGTGATATGTATATCGACGATTTCTCGAAAAAGTGTATGTGTGATGTATCAGATAGAGCCTTAGGCCAGAGGTTGATCAAGGGAGCATGACGGATTAGCAGAAGGGAATTCGGGAAACGCGGTGGCTGGCACCGAATTCGAAAGCGTTTGTTTGCAACGGCAGATAGGCGGAAATAGGGAATTGCGGTGGCTGTCACGGGAAAAACGGGAAAAAAAGACTGGGAAAGACTCGGGCGCAACTGTCACGGAGCAAAGCGAAGGCTCGGGGCACGGTACCTTCCGATTGCTTACATATGGTGGAAAGCCTGGAGGGCAGCGCCGCGGGCACCGGCAGTGTCGCCGTTGGGCATGATGTGGATGGGGATGGCAGTGGTTTCCTCCCAATTGGGGGGAAGGGCGCTGCGAATTTGGGAGAGGAACCACTGTTGGAAGTCGGGAGTGGTTTCGATGGCGCCACCGCCGACGATGAGGGCGTCGGGGTCGAAGGTGGTGATCATTTGATCGAAGAAGAGCGCCAAAGCATGTGCTTGCGCGGCAAAGAGCTGGCGGGCGAGGGGATCGCCTTTTTCGGCGAGGCCACGGACGAGGCGGGCGGCTTTGCGGAGGTCGCCAAGTTTGGCAAGGTCGTGGTCGGGGTAATGAGGCAAGAAAGCCGGGAGGAGATTTTTTTCGAGCGCGGTTAGGGAGCAGACGGATTCAAGATCGCCGGTGCGCCCGCAGTTGCAATGGGGGCGGGCGGATTCGAGGCCGGGGATTTCGTGGAAGGGCAGCAGGACGTGGCCGAGTTCGCCGGCGAAACCGTGGGAGCCGCATAAGACGCGGTTTTCAATGACCACGCCACCGCCGAGACCGGTACCAATGATGGCGGAGATAGACGTTGCTTTGTTTTGCGCGCCGAATAAGACGTAGTGGCCCCAGAGTGCGCCCGCATTGCCATCATTTATATAGACCACGGGTAGGCCGAGTTTCATTGCGAGAGCGCCGCGAACATCGAAGCCAGACCAAGCGGCGTGGGCAAAATTGGTGGAGCCGTTGACGCTGATGACGCCGGCAGCCGATGCGGGGCCAGGCGTACCGAGGCCGATGATGCTGAGATCTTTGAGGGAAATGGAGTGACGGTCGGCGGCGATTTTGAGACCGTCGGCCATTTGTTGAAGGCAAATATCAGGGCCTTGGGTGGCGAGGGAAGGGTGTTCGCAGAGACCGTCGATTAGGAATTGGGTGCCGTTGAAGAAGGTGTAATTAACGGCCGTGCCGCCGAGGTCAACACCGGCGACGAGGAGAGGTTGGGATGGGGGCATCGTCTGAAATCGTTAGGTTAACAGACGAAGGCGGTTGAGTGCGGTGTTCGTGAGCACAGCGGGTAAGAGAATAAATGATATGCCCAACGACGTTGCGCGGGTGCGGCGAAAGAGCAAGAAGCCCACCCTTGAGGACGCAGGTAGAAACCTGTTGCGCGAAGACAAGAAAACATTGATCCGCATGATGCTCGAATGGGCCAAAGTCGATGAACGCTTGCATGAGCGATTGATCCTGTATGCCGCGCGCCAAGCTGGTCCGGAGAGCTCGGTAGCCGCGGTGCAAAAGGCGTTTGAGAAAGCCGTGCGGGTGAAAGACTTTGCCGATTATCGGGAAACTCGCCAGTGGGCGCATAGGGTAAACGAAGCGATCGACTCTTTTGAATTGTTGCTCCGGGACGGTCACGCGGACTTCGTAGTTGAGCTTTGCGAATCGGCGCTCGAATCGTTAGTCGCCAGCGTTGAGTACGTGGACGATTCCGATGGCCATTTCAGCATTTTGCGAGACCGATTGGAGGACATACATTACGACGCATGCGAAGAGGCAGAGCCCGAACCGGTTGACTTAGCGAAGCGGCTTTTCGAGGCCGAACTGTACAGCGGCCTCGATGTTTTCGATGGGGCAGTGCGCCGCTATGCGGAGATTTTAGGGGAGCGCGGGCTCAAGGCGTACCGGGAACTGGCGCAGGCTGAATGGGCGAAGGTGCCGGCGCGAACGCCCAATCAGGATGCGTTCGAATCGCACGGAGATTTCCGCATCACCCACATCATGAAGTCGCTGGCGCAGGCCTCGGGCAACGTGGAAGAGCTCGTTGCGGTGATGAGCCGGGATTTATCGAGCGCGTATCAATATTGGCAGATTGCGGTAGTGTGCCGCGATGCCGGGCAGGTGGATGAGGCCTTGCGCTGGGCGGAACTGGGCTTGGCCGCTTTCTCTGAAAAAACGGACGGACGGCTTCGCGAATTTGCGGCGGATGAGTATCACCGACGAACACGTCACGACGAAGCGATGAAGTTAATGTGGGCCGAATTCTCTGAGAGGCGCTCGCTCGAGAGATACAAGATTTTGGAAAAGCACGCGCGCATAGCGGACGCTTGGCCCGTCTGGCGTGAAGGGGCTTTGGCGGCGATCAGGCTGCAGATTGAAGAAGCGCGAGAAAGTGTGCGGAGTCAAAAAAAGCCCGCATGGATGTTTGTGGGGCTCGACCATTCGCTGCTGGTGGAGATTTTTCTTTACGAAGGCAGAAGTGAAGATGCCTGGCGCGAGGCGGAAGCGGGCGGATGCTTCGACAGTCTGTGGCTACGACTTGCCGACGCGCGTGAAAAAGATCATCCTGAGGACGCGGCGCGCGTTTATTTGAAGCATGCAGATGCCGGCATTGCAGCGGTTCGTAACGCGCGTTATGAAGAGCCAGTGAAGCTGCTGGTGAAGGCGGCCGCGGTGATGAAGGATCTAGGCCGCAGTGCCGATTTTGTGAGACATGTGGAAGCACTAAGCGCCAAATACAAAGTGAAGCGCAATTTCATCGGCTTGCTTGAGAAGAAACGGAAGTTACTGTATCTGGAGTGAGACAGCCGACATCAAGGGCCCCAGTAATTGAAGTGATAGACGACGCCGGGATTAATGTTAATGGTAAGTTCGGTGTTGCAGGCTACGGTGTGAGCCCCGGGCTGAACTTCGCCGATCTGTCCGATTGAATGTTTCCAGGCTTTTCCATCGACGAGGATTGGCCCGCAGTGCCCCCCGTTGTTGTCCATGATGATCAGGTATGTCCGGCCATCTAAGGACGGTGAATAGGTACCCCGCAATTCGGACTTGTTCTTACTGCAACTGCAGAATGCGAGAGTCAAGAGCGTAAGCGTCGAGACTTTAAGTATGAGGTTCAATTTGGGTCCTCCATTGATTTCAAAGCGGATTGAATGCGAGCTAGTCCTTCGGTCAGCGTGGCGGTTTCACCGCCTATGCCGATCCGGATGCGATCGGGTGCTCCGAAGAAGTGGCCCGGAGTGATGACAGTGTCGTATTGATTGCGCAGGATCTGGCAAAGCTTGTCGACTGCTAGCGGGACTTTGGGAAATATGACGGTGCCAGCGGTGAGCGGGTCGCTTTCAAGAACGGGGATGGCTTTGAGGAAATCGTTGGCGATGGCGCGGTGCTTGGTTAGTAAGTCGCGGGACCATTTAGCGATTTCTGGTAAGTGGCTAAGAGCGACGCAACTGATTTGATCGGTGACATAGGGATTGTTCACGCCGAAGAGGTCGTTGAGACGGTAGATTTTCTTGACGATGTCGGCAGAAGCGAGGACCCAACCGCAGCGCGGGCCGCTGAGGCCGTAGACCTTAGTGAGGCTGTTCGTGACGATGAACTGATCGCCGAGTTTGAAGGATGTTTCGGGGGTTTGGTCGTACAAAAGATCAAGGTAAACTTCGTCGACCAGGATGCGCGGGCCGAGATTCCCGATGGCGCGAAGGGTAGCGGTGTCGATGAGGGCGCAGCTAGGATTGTGAAGATTAGTGAGAACGATGAGCTTGGTTTTAGGAGTGATGAGTTTGCGGAGGGCGTCAAGATGGACGGCGAATTT
>Ga0302319_10003738_pt1 | contig 31568 bp, 25 predicted proteins | sample Bog_T0_2_FD_203319 | JGI IMG/M metagenome (GOLD analysis project Ga0302319, IMG submission 203319) | Peat permafrost microbial communities from Stordalen Mire near Abisko, Sweden - Bog_T0_2 | ecosystem: Environmental > Terrestrial > Soil > Wetlands > Peat | place: Sweden: Abisko, Stordalen Mire... | reverse complement strand
TCGCCTCGATGATGGCGATGCGGCCAACCAGTTGCTTGTTTCTCACCTGTTCCCTCTCCAATTCCGCTTTCAACTGGACAAGTTGATCTTCGAAGAAACGTTGTTCGATAGCGGCGCCGGATAGCAGTCCATTTTCCCGCTGGCGTTGTTCGGCGGCGTTTACGTCGTTGTTGAACCCATATTTGTACAGGGTCGTCGGACTGACGCCGAGAGCGGCAGCTACACTCCTGACGTCCAGTGCCGTTTCGTCGGACGCATGGCCCTCAGCGATAGCCAGATAGTCGCGAAGGCGCTGCTGTAACTGATCACGAACACTTACTCTGGGCATCCGGCGCTCCGTGATACGGCCTTCGATCTGCTGTCGCCAAGTTCCATGTCGTCATCGACGGCAAGGGCCTTCGCGATGCCGTCGAGAGTCTGCTCGCAGTGCCGGACCCAAGGCTCAGCGATCCCTGCGCTGTGCGCTGCCTGAAGTCTGGCTGCGTGCAGCGCTTGCTCGGTAGCCGTGCGGATCTGGATAAGATGTTCTCGCTCCTTTTGATTTCCTCGCGTGCGGAGATAGTCCGGGCAACCGCGCACGCAGTTGAGGTGAAAAGGGCAGGGAGTGACGGCAAAGTCGTGCAGGCAGATGCCGAAAGCTGTAATGTGCGCGGCTTGTATCTCACCGTCAAGGAATGCTTCTCTCTGGCCGCGGGGCAGTTCAACATAAATGTCCGCCTTGGTTCCTTGGAGCGACCCTTCGCGCATGCCCATCTTGACCCACTCCAGCCGTTCACTGACGGTGGCATGCCGATAGGCTTCCGTATCTTTTGCGTTCTCCCGGCCGAGCCAGCGCGTCTGCAACTCAACGGGCAGGCCGCCCTTGTCGGCGATATGGTTGAGCCAGTGCCTGAGCTGGTGTGTGGTCATCCGGCAGAAAGCGCCGTTTGCCTCCCGGATGCCAAACATCTCGAAGGCGGATTTCATGTTCCCTCTGCAGGTTATGAAATCGGCTATCTGAGTGTGAAGCATCGGCTCGACCAGCAACTGGCAGGCGGACCTTGTCGTGTGAAAGAAGTTGCGGAATGCGATGAACAGGGATTCGGAGAGCTTCTGCCGTGTGCCATCGCGGCGATCAACCGTCCACAGATGCATGACGCGCAGACTTCGCAAGTATGCCTCGACCTCAAATGCGCGGTAATAGCTCCCGTTCCGAATACGATGCCGTGGCAGCTTGTCCGGGGGGATCGCAAAAACGCTCAGGTGGTCACAACCGAGGACGAGCGCAACTTCGCGACGTGTCATTCGAGCGCCCCAATGAAAGCCGGGAAGAGGCACCCGGTGAGGGGATCTCTCCAGCACTTGAGCGCGTTGCCGCGCGGCATGTGTGATCTTGCGAATCCGTTCGATAGCCTCCTGGGCCAGGGCCGCGCCAATGGGAGTCAGCCAACGGACCGCAAGCAGTCTTCGGCCGCCGCGGCTCTTCTCTCTGTAGTAGCGGAGGCCGAATCGCGGTTGTCCGCCGCTCGTTTCGCGAAGCTCGCAATCCAACGGAAGTGTGAGCAGTTCACCGATGCGGAAACCAGTGACAACCAGAATGGCAAGCGCGGCAGCCCGCAGCTTGTCTCTGGGCTCCACAGCATGCTCGCGGTAAATATCGGCGAGACCGTTCAAGACGGCTTCAGTTGGCAGGCGGTCGCGGCGGGCCTGTTGCCCCGCTATCGTGTGTCGGTTGAAGTCCTCCACGCGCGGTGTCTGAGCAGTGTAATAGAGAGGCCGGCATAGGTTCCGGCTGGTCAAAAACCTGGTGAACACGAGCAGGCTCATCATGCGCTTGTAGGTCGTCGACTCCGCCCAGTGAACCCGCATCAGCAACTCAGCTTGGCTGAGATCTTCTTCCGACAGAGCCGTCCATCGGAAGGCTTCTGGATCGCCGCCTCGCCTGGTTAGGATCGCTTCCCAGAGGATGCGAGCGCCAGCCAATCTCAGACCCATGTTGCCAGGTGTGCGGCGGTCAAGAACCAACCAGCTCTTGACGACTCCGGAGTAATCCGCCGGCAAAGGTTGATCGTTCGTGCCATGGCGCGTGAAGTACACATGTCGATTCGTCCGGTTGAACGCCCGGTCCCGAAAGCAGCTAACGTCCCAGAACGATGAATCGAACACCTTCGGATCGGCACAGAAGTCCGCTGCGAATTTTTCGCGGGCAATGAGGATCAGCTTCCGCATCGCGATGCTGCTCATGGAATCCTCGCCCTCGGAGTATCGATTCCATCGATGACCTGATGGATCGCCGTGCGCACCTGATCGAGCTGCACAAGAATCCTCCGGTCGCTGCGATGCTCATGTTGTTGAAGGAACCTATCGATCGACTCCAGCATCTGCCGATGCGGTCCTGCCCGGAGCGCCGCAAAGGACGGGCACAGGTAACAACTCAGAGGCGGGAGCAGCTGACAGAGTCCGTCTCTGACCGCGTCGCGTCCGCAGAGGCCGATTCCACCCACATCGAGTTGCGCAATCCCCAGATGGGGAACGGCCGCGGGAATCCTCCCCTTCGAAAGCCCGGCGACAGTCGAAGCTTCATCGGCCTCGATGATCCTGCCCTGGAATCTGCGGACCAGCGGCGCCAATGCATCATCCGTGGCCAAAGCGACGGGGTCGGCAATGGAGGAGGCAGTCTCAACGTAGACCCTGACGTTTTGCGTATCGCTATGATCGAGAACTTCGGCGATATGAAACAAAGAGGCGCCCTCTTCAGCCATGTGCGTGGCGATTGAAAAGCGGAATCGGCGCGCGTTCATCCTCATCCGGAGCTGCGTTCGCAGCGAGATGAGATCTGCCGCATGAGCAAAGCGCCGCATCGCCCCGTTGATAGCTGCTTCCGGGCTCGACGCGGACAGCCAGTGGAGAAGAGGTTCATCGGGACCACCCTTCTGCATGCTCTTCAACAGATCGCCGAGCGCGTTACTGATCGGCCGCCGCTTAGTCTCGCGCCGGGGAATCCGCTTCTTGACACGCGGCACATCGAGTTGCCACACAACTCCCGACGCGGTTTCATAACGAACCAAATCGCTGTTGCGCAGCCGCGCGCTCGCGTTCGGGTTGTGGCCCAGTTCCAGATGAAGCATGACGATGGCCCGGTCCTGACTGGTTCCCAGGCCCTCGCGGACAGCCCTTCCGATCAACATGAGTTCATCGGAAGAAAATGGCCCACTGACGACATCGCGGAAGCGGACGCTGTGTCCCTTCGCGTTCCCAACTGCCGTAATCGATCGCAGGATCTCAAGAAAGGCCGGATCGAAATCCTGATACTGTCTGGCGACGCCCCAGCGATAGAACGTGCGCAGGCGCGAGAAGTCGTTGCCCTTGTCGGCGGTACGTTCGACGCCATGCTGCAGAAATGCGCGTACAAGCCCCTCGGTCAGGCTGGTCCACTCTGCCGGTGGCTGAATGCGTGAGCGCAGCCACTCTTGCAGGCGCAGGAACATATGAAAATCGTTCTCGATGGTCGGCGCCTTCTTCAGCGCGATCCGGTCCGCGAAATAGAGCTTCACCAAGTGCAGCGCGCGCGAACTGAGGATGTTGAGCTCATCCTGCCGGGTCCAGTGAATCGTAATCGTGGCGCCGCCATCCAGCGACGAACGAAAGCGCCAGGTGGCCTGACTCGTATCGACAAGCTGGCCATCGAAGGAAAGTACACTGACGGGAAGAGACGGCAAATCGGACAAACGGGATACGCGTCGGGCGGCGTTAAGCATCCTGTGCCTCCCCGTACAGCTTGCGGTGATAGTTGCGAACCGCTGCCTTCGCCTGACTCGCCAATGCACGCTGGATGTAGCGCGTAGCGGACTGCGGGTTGGTCCATCCGCCAAGGTAAACGAGCCGGTCCATGCCGTTGGGTTGATCCGCGAATGCTTCGGCCATCCGCTCTGCCCAGGTATGCCGCAACCGATGCCAGGATAGCGGCGACACGCCGGTGTGCTCGCCAATAGCTGCGATCACGTCGTCCGCGGTATCCATCGATACCGGGCTGCCGGAACGCGCAACAAACAAGTACGGACTTCTGCCTGAGATCCTTCCCAGGGGACGCGGATAAGTCAGATACGCGCGGATGGCCGCCAGCAGGTTGCGTGTGGCCGGAATCACTCGCTCGGCGGTCTTGACCGCGGGCTCCTTGGACCGTGAATCATACGGATCGTCCGGACGCCGGAGTACGCGAATGCCATCGTCGCCTCCCCTTGGCAGAGAATCCAGCCGCAACTTGAGAAGCTCGCCTCGGCGTATCCCCAATTCCAGGGCCACTTCGAACATCAGCCAGTTCCGCAGCCGGGTATGCGGGGAGAAGACTTCCGGAAAGCTCAGCACGCCTTGTGTATCGCGCCGTGGGCCAATGCTGTTGCGGATCGCTCGGATCTCCGCCTCTTCCAGGGGCTCAATGCGGTCCGATGCGTGCGCACCGGACCGCAGCGAACGAAGAATCAGCCCAATCCTGCTCCGTTCCTGAGCGAGTTGCGCGAGATCGAGAGACCTGCGGCCACCACGGTTTTCGCTATCCAGAGACCACTTCAGGAAATCTTCAACAATCGCCAGATGCTGGTCAAAAGCTCCCGTATCCAGTTCCTGAGCGCCGCCGCTGCTTCGAAAGCTTCGTGCCAGCGACTCGATCTCGCGGTTCTGAAGCGTTCGTCCCTCGGTTAGGCAATCGTCGAGATCGAAGCCTTGTGCCTCATGAGTCCACCGGTACACCTTCCCCAAAACCCGAAGGTTGGCTGCCAGAGTGGACGACTGAACCTTGTATCGTCGGTACCGCATGGCCCAGCGCAGGGCAACACGCGCTGGAATCCAGCTCGCCGCATCGACCAGGCATGGAAGACGCTCTCCAGTATCGAGAACAATGTGAAGAACCGAGAATGTCTTCCTCGTGTCCGCCATCGCCCACCCCGTTTCGAGGACCAGTGTCCACGAAATGCGTTAACAGGCAATGACGTTCCAATTAAAACTGGACACAGGCTGTGACCCCGTTCTACTCACGCCGGATCGGCGGAAACTGGACACTGGATCACATGCGGCGCTGGGAAGGAACGAGGCCCCTACGGCGGCCTCTGGTTCGGTGCGCAAGCCGCTCCGGCCTACGGCCTACGCGCCTTGCGCACCGAACCAGACAAGAGACCGAACGCTCTGATCCATAGAGGAGAGGAAGGAAACTGAACACTTCCTCAAAACCCCGTTTTAGAACGGAATGTCGTCGTCAGAGATTTCGGCGGCCTGCGAATATTCGTCGTGTCCGGCTGCCGCGGGGGTGCGTTGGTCAAAACCCGTGGCAGAGCTTGAGGAGGCAGCGCGGGTGTATCCGCCACCGCCGCCCGCGCCTTCTTCACGGCCGGTGAGCAGAATCAATTCATTGACAATTATCTCCGTTTTGTAGCGCTTCTGGCCAGACGTCTTGTCGTCCCAACTGTTGGTGCGAAGAGTGCCCTCGACATAGAGCTTGGTGCCCTTTTTCACATAATCGCGAACGATTTCGGCGGTACGCGTAAAGGCCACCAGGCTGTGCCACTCGGTGCGGTCCTGCCAGTTGCCCTGCGCATCCTTTTGCCGATCGGTGGTTGCCAGGCTGAAGGCGGCCACCATGGTGCCGCCGGGGGTGGAACGGATCTCGGGGTCTTTGCCGACGTTGCCCAAGAGGGTCACTTTGTTGATGGTTCTTGCCATTTCTCTTCACTCCTGTCCGATGCCAAACCGGCTTGTTGCAAGTCAATCTGGTGTTTTCCGCGTTTTGGGGTTTTTCTCAGCGCTCACTGCATTCGGCTGTTTGCGCAAAACCGCCGCTGGCCAAGTCTTTTCACACTTCTCTGCAATGTTGGAAGTATAAACGGGCGGCCGAGCCTGCGCGAAAACAGGGGGAATGAATCCATGCGCAACGGGTTCCGCGGCAGGCCACATATCCAGCGTTCTGGCCAGCCTAAGTAAGCCGGAAGTCAGTAACCGGGAGGATTCCGGCTGTGCGCTGGCGGGCGCCTCTGCCAACCAACGCCGTGCTAGAATCGGGCTGATCTCAGCAAGCCGGAGAACAAACTGATGCAGGAGAAGTGTCTGTCCGTCGTGGTTCCTGTGTACAACGAAGAACAGACCCTCGCCACCATTGTCGACAGACTGCTGAAGCTGCCGCAGTTGCTTGAGATCGTGATTGTGGATGACTGCTCCACCGACAGGACAGCGGAGATACTATGCGCACTCTGCGCCCGGTACAGCGAAATCCGCTCCGCTCGCCACGAGAAAAATGGAGGAAAGACGGAGGCGCTGAAGACCGGCTTTCGCATGACCAAGGGCGATATCGTGATTGTGCAGGATGCCGACCTGGAGTACGATCCGCAGGAAATTCCCGATGTGATAGCCCCAATCGTGAATGGCAATGCGGATGTGGTCTTTGGTTCCCGCTTCCTGGTGAGAAAAGCTACACGGGTTCTCTATTTTTATCACTATCTTGGCAATAAGCTTCTCACTTTTCTGTCTAACATGGCAACTAACATCAATCTTACCGATGTGGAGACATGTTACAAGGCATTTCGAGGAGATATCATCCGCCAGATGAGAATTGAATCGAGCGGGTTCGGCTTCGAAATCGAGGTTACAGCCAAGGTAGCCAAGCTGAAGTGCGCTATCTACGAGACTCCCATCAGTTACTACGGGCGCACTTACGAGGAAGGCAAGAAGATAACCGGCTGGGATGGGGTCGCGGCGCTCTATTACATTCTGCGTTACAACCCGATGTGCAGCTTGAAGAGCAGCTTCTACCGCATGCCGAAGTTTGGGAGTGATGTGAGTACCGGGGCAAGCAGGGAAGCCGATGGCCCGGCACAGAACTAGCTGAGTCGAGAAGACTTCGATATCGACCACGCTCTCAGCTCCACTGCAATGCCTGCGGGTTGGCGCTGTTTGCCGGGTGTGTTCGCGATGGCCGGAACGCTTGTCATTTGCAATATCCACGCGTCAAGCTGTGTAAACTTGACTTGATGCACGGTCCATGAAGGGTCACGAGGTAGACGCGACGGATGCAGATTCGGAATGCAAGGGTTCTGGTTTGTGGAGCAGGCGGGTTCATAGGCGGACACCTGGTCAACTCCCTGTTTGATGCGGGAGCGGCAAGTGTGCGCGCAGTGGACTGCAAGCCGCTTGACGAGTGGCACCAGAGGAACGCCGCGGCTGAGAACCTTGTGTTGGATTTGCAGCTTATAGATTTCTGCCGCGAGGCATCGTATGGTATCGATGCGGTCTTCCAGCTTGCCGCGGACATGGGTGGCATGGGCTTTATCGAAAACAACAAGGCCCTGTGCATGCTGAACGTGCTTGCCAATACTCATATGCTGATTGCCGCACGCGACAACGGAGTAAGCAGGTTCTTTTATTCGTCTTCAGCATGTGTTTACAACGCAGACAAGCAGCGGAATGCGGATGTTGTGGCACTACGGGAGGAAGATGCGTACCCGGCGCTGCCGGAAGACGGCTATGGATGGGAGAAGCTCTTCAGCGAGCGGATGTGCCGCCACTTTCGCGAGGATTTCGGACTTGAGTCACGGGTGGCGCGATTTCATAACGTCTACGGGCCTCTTGGCACGTGGAGCGGCGGCCGTGAAAAAGCGCCTGCGGCTATCATTCGCAAGGTGCTTGAGGCGAAGCACTCCGGAGGCCATGACATTGAAATCTGGGGCGACGGCAACCAGACGCGCAGCTTCATGTATATCGACGATTGCACCAGGGGTGTGCTGGCGATTTATGAAAGCGACATTTTGGAACCGATCAACCTCGGCTCCAGCGAACTGGTAACGATTAATCAACTGGTGGACATTGCCGAAGAGTTAGCGGGCGTGAAGCTGACGCGGCACTACAATCTGAACGCGCCGAAGGGCGTGAATGGCAGGAACAGCGACAACACGCTGATTCAGAAATGCCTGGGTTGGGAGCCGTCTACACCTTTGCGCAGCGGCATGATGAAAACCATGGCGTGGATTGAAGAGGAAATGCTGACGGGCGCGTCCTCAGAATAGGGTGATCCGCCCGAGCACTTCGCCTGTGTCAGGATCCGGTTCCTGCAAACACCACAACGACGGTGCGGATAAGAATCTTCAGATCGAGCCAAATGCTCCAGTTTTCGACGTAAGTTACATCGAGCGAGATGTAGTTGTCGAAAGATGGATCCTGGCGGGCCTGCACCTGCCATAGTCCCGTAATTCCCGGCATGACATCCAGGCGGCGAAGGTGGCTGAGCTTATACTCACGGACTTCGCTTGCCAGCGGCGGCCGCGGACCTACGATGCTCATATCACCGCGAAGCACATTGAAGAACTGCGGCAGCTCGTCCAATGAGTATTTGCGCAGCAGCTTGCCTACCTTGGTAATGCGTGGGTCGTTGGTGATTTTGAAGAGCACGCCGTCGCGCTCGTTCATATGCATGATTGCGGCACGACGTCTCTCCGCATCGCGCACCATAGTGCGGAACTTGATGCACCGGAACACGCGTCCGCGCTTGCCGATCCGTTCGGAGAGATAAAGCACGGGCCCTGGGGAATCGAGTTTGACGGCAAGTGCGATGATGGCCAGGATGGGTGAGAGCATGAGCAGAAACAGGCCGCCCAGCACAATATCCATGCCCCGCTTCATCACCAGGGAAATCTCCGGCACACGGCCGCAATGGAGAGGAATGGTGGGGAACTGACCGATATATTCGATGGGGCTGTTCCAGGCCAGCCCGTCATACATGTCGGGCACGACGCGCAGATCGACGCCTTGAATCTGAGCCTGCTGAAGCACCTCCTGCAGCGCGCCTCGCTCGCAGGGAGCGGTGAAGAAGATCTCATCCACGAAGTGTTTCCGGGCATTCTGGAAGAGGGAATCAAAAGAACCGACAACATCACCGGAACTGGCGGTGATGCGGGAACTCGATCCCGGAAAATCGATGAAGCCCTTAAACGCGTAACCAAGGTGGCGAATGCTTTCCAGATGGTGGCGGAGCGCGTGCGCTTCAGGCCCAGTGCCGACGATAAGAACGTTGCGAGTATCCGCGCCGCTCTCGAATCGTTTGTACATGAGCATGCGATATACAAAGCGTCGCAGGCTGAGCATCAAGGTAACAAGGCCGACCGTCAAGAGGACAATGCTGCGCGGAATGTCATCGGCATGAATGAGGTAGAGAGTACCCGCAAGCAGAACGCCGGAGTACAGACATGCCTGCACACTGAGCCTCTGCTCGCGGAGGAAGCTGCTCAGGCGGACGGGGGTGTAGAGATGCAGGCGCCTGCTTGTCATGATCAAAGCAAAAGTAAAACCACAAAGCAGCGCGAGCAGAATGCCTGTGGAGCGCCCGGAGACAAGGGTCCCATGCCAAAGCCCTCTTGCCCCCGCCAAAGGCGCCGCGCGCATCTTGTAGAGAGTGGCGAGCGTCGCGGCAATGACAATTGTGACGACATCGAGGACGATCCAGTAACTGCCTTTTCCGGACGAGTTGCGCGCATTCATCTCGGCGACTCCCGCCTGCGATCGAAGGGAGGAGTTTGGAGTGTCTTGTACTGCCTGCCAGAGTTCAGCCATGTCACCTTATCCTTTGCGGCGTTGCAAGTGCCGTGTGGTGGCATACGGCGCCACTGATTGATTTGAAAGATCCGTCCAAAGAGACCGGGATCTTCCTTTGCCGCCAGTCGGTGCTGGATCCGGCCTGGAGCTTCGGATGCAGACTTAAGAAACTGAGCCGGCTACGCTCTCAACTGGCTCATCCTCTTGCAGGGCACAGAAGTCAGCTGCAGATTTCGTATCCTGCCCGCTCTGGCGCTGCAAGTACTCCTGGTGTAGCAAACACTGCTGGGCTTTATCGTCGAACAGATTCTCCAGGGGCCCATTCTCAAGTGAGAAAGAGGGGTTGTAGTCAGGGACTGCATGCTTAAGCAACGCGAGAACAGGGGGGACTGTGCGCGAGTCGACGGCTTTTTGGAGTTCGTTTAGAAATGTTCCCACGCTTGCTTCATCCATCTCTTCAGGAGAGATGAGGCTGCTGATTTTGGGGTGCGAGGTTGGCGCCAGATGCTCCGCCTGCAGGTTTAATTCTTCAAATAGCTTTTCTCCCGGACGAACGCCGGTGAACACGATTTTTATGTCAACCTCAGGCTTATAGCCTGAAAGTTCAATAAGAGTCCCGGCCAGATCCACGATTTTAACAGGGTCTCCCATATCGAGAACAAAGATCTCGCCGCCATTACCCAGAACAAACGCCTGCAAGACAAGCTGGCTTGCCTCAGACGCGGTCATGAAGTAACGGCGCATCTCAGGATGCGTGACTGTCACCGGGCCGCCCGCGGCAATCTGTCGCTGAAAGATGGGCAGCACGCTTCCGCTGCTTCCCAGCACGTTGCCAAAACGAACGGCGACAAAGCGAGTGCCACCCGGTTTCTGGAGAGCTCGGATCGCCAACTCGGCAACGCGTTTAGATGCTCCCATGATGCTGGTTGGGCGAACCGCCTTGTCCGATGAAATCATGACGAAGTATTGGACCCCGTGGCTCACCGCAGCCTGGGCCACCTTCAAGGTGCCGAAGATGTTGTTCTCAACGACTGCGAAGATCTGTTTTTCCATCATCGGGACATGCTTGTATGCTGCGGCATGGTAGAGGATTGACGGCCGATAGCGTTCCATGGCTCGGCCCAGGTCTTCTGAACTTCGGATGCTGCCCACTTCCGGATGAAAAGCGAGGCTGGGAAACTGTGCGTGCAAGTCCCGTTCCAGCAGGAAAAGGGGAGTCTCAGCGTGGTCGAAGCCGACCAGTTCAAGGGGATGAAAGGCGGCAATTTGGCGGCAGAGTTCGGAGCCGATGGAGCCGGCCGCACCAGTCACCATCACGATCTTCCCGCGGACGCGTTCGCGGATGAGCGCATGGTCGAGTTGCGCAGGTTTTCGTCCCAGCAAATCTTCCAGGTTCACTGCCCGGGCTGTACTGCGGAGTTTGTCGCTGTGCATCTCTGTTTCCAGACTGCGGTGGAGATTCGGTAAAGGCCTCAGCAGGGCTCGAGCTGAATTGGGCACACATCCGTGAATCAGTTCACCGCGCTTCGCGGGAACCTCAGAGGCTTAGATTCCTGGTCAATTCAAACGAAGCTACTTGCATGGGCAAAGGCGTCTTGAATTACAGCAAGTTCGATCCTGGGAATGTAACAGCTTATCCGTATCGGGACCGCCCGACCACCCGCGGTGATTTGCAACTGCAGCATGAGGAAATTCATCCAACTGCAGCCTTCTTCGTGCACTTGCTAAAACAGCTCCGGGGTGATGCGGTTTCTTTTGGTATATACGAGCATCGCCGCCCAGTTCAGCGAATACAAGGGAGCGTCGCCCCAACTCTAGTATATCTGAAACACGAAAGAAGGTGGCATTCGTTGCGTCGGTCGCAGCTCCGGAGTATGCGCGTGGATCACATCCAGGCCGTGGCCAACATGCCCAGGCCCGGCACTGAGAGCTTCAGACCATCGCTCCGGCCATTGAAATACAGTTCGTTCAACTGCGCGGAATCCAGCTGTTGGATGCGCGTGAATCCCGCCTGTCGCAATTCCTGTTCCAACTCGGCGGGAGTGAGGAGCAATTTGAAGGGCTCGCCGGCGGATGCCACGCGCTCCGACAGTGCCTGGAGAGCGAGGCGGCGGAGCGGTCCAAGCACCTCGGGCGAGAGCCCGTAGTCGAACGCAACTCCACTGCCCGCAGGCATTTGAGCGATATCTGCGAGGGTTGCCCGAAAAGCCTCGCGGGTCAGGTAGGGAACCACGCCAAGCCATCCGAAGAATGCAGGCAAGCGATTGTTGAATCCTGCCTCGCCCAGCCCTGCAGCCAGGGTCTTGTGTTCAAAGTCGAGTGGTACGAATGTCAGGTTGGCAGGCTGTTCAAGGGCTGCCGCCGCCAGCATTTCGAACTTCCATTGCTGGGTCGCGGGAAAGTCCACCTCGAAGACACGCAACGCCGGAAACGGATTGCGCCAGGCGAATGTATCGAGGCCTGCGCCGAGTACCACATACTGCGATACCCCCCAGGCCACTGCCGCGCCAAGCTGGTCCTCAACAAACCGGCTGCGGGCCGCCATAAAGCAGCGGAAATCGCGCGCAACCTTGTGCTGGGCGCGCTCCATGTCTCGGGCCGATGCTTCCCCCACCAGGCGCACGGCGATTGGATCGTCCAGTACTGGGGGTTTGTCCATCAACTGGTGCGCGGCGCGTCGCATGGCCACGCGGAGTGCGGTCTTGCTGGGTTTGCCAGTCAGCATCCATCTGAGTGTAAATGACGGCAAAATGGCTCCCGCGCAAAACGCCGCGTACCATTACCTGCATGAGCTGGATTGGATGGGCATTGCTCTCCGCCGTATTTGCTGCCGCCACCGCACTGCTGGCCAAAGTGGGCGTGGCACATGTGGACTCAAACCTGGCCATGGCATTGCGCACCACCGTGGTGGTGGTGTTTGCCTGGGGCATTGCCCTGGCGCTGGGAAAGCATGGAGAGCTGCGATCACTGGACCGGCGAACGTTGCTGTTTCTTAGTCTCAGTGGCCTGGCGACAGGACTGTCCTGGATATGCTACTTCCGCGCATTGCAACTGGGCCCGGCTTCGCGCGTTGCGCCGCTGGACAAACTGAGCGTGCCGCTGGTGATGCTCTTCGCATGGCTGATGCTGGGGGAAAAACTTACGGTGCCGGCACTAGCTGGTGGGCTGCTCATCACCGCCGGGGCCGTCCTCATTGTTTTCGCCTGAGCCTGGGCAGTTGCGGTAATCAACCTCCCTATAATGAGTGGAGCCAGCAATGAATGGAGCCAGCGCACCGCGAATTGCCAGCGGCGTTGACCGAGAGCAACCCGGATGACCGAGACAGCCAAATCCGAGCGCGCGTCAAAGCCATCCCGCATCGTCCTCACCGGATTCATGGGCTCGGGGAAATCCACGGTTGGACCGCTGGTAGCTGGCCGCCTGGGCTGGACCTTTTTCGACGTAGATGAAGTGATCGAAGCCGAAGCCGGCGTCACGATTGCGGAATTGTTTGCCCGGGATGGAGAAGCTGCCTTCCGCGACAAGGAACATGCGACGATCGCCCGGTTGGCCGCAACAAAGTCGCTGGTGCTGGCATTGGGCGGCGGGGCAATTGAGCGAATGGAGACTCGGGATCTGCTGCTGACCTCTCCCGATACTCTGCTGGTGCATCTTGAAGTAGAACTGGCGACCACCCTGGCACGCTGCGCAGGCACGGAGGACACACGCCCCATCCTCGCGGACCAGGCGAATCTCGCCGGCCGCTACAGCAGGCGGCTCCCGCTGTATCGATCTGCCCATGTTTCGATTGCAGTGGACGCGCTGACGCCGGAGCAGGCGGCCGATGCTATTTTGCGCTGCGCACAACGCGAATAACCGCATTGCGCAGAGGCGGACTTCCACGCTTGGTATGATCGATGTATGCCACGGGGCAGGCGACGGGCAATGTTGCACTCCCTGGCCTCCGTCCAAGGTTCGGTACCCCTCTCATGACAAATGCCTTCCAGGCCGCAGTCCCGACTGAAATCGCTCCTCCGACAGCTGAAAGCCAGCCGGTAGCGCCTGCACATCTGCACGCGCCTAGTCCGGGAGCCACGGCCACACTCATCCACGATCTCAGGGAGCTTTTCAAAGTTAAAGTTGTGGGTATGGTTCTGGTTACGGGCTGGGGAGGGTTTTACCTGGGCTCGATGCAGTCCGGTATTTCCAGTGTGCAGCCTGGCCTGCTGGATGCCTTGTTTGGCATTGGACTGGTCTCGGCCGGCGCGGGAGCACTGAACGAGGTGCTGGAACGCAAGACCGATGCGCGCATGATTCGCACCGCGCAGCGTCCCTTGGCTTGCGGGCGCTTTTCGCTGGCCGAAGGACTGCTGGCCGGCTTTGGCGCGCTCACCCTTGGCGCCGTGTGGCTGCTGTTGCGTACCAATCTGCTGACGGTGTCGCTGGCGCTGCTTACGGCATTCTGCTACGTGGCCATTTACACGCCACTGAAGCGCTTCACAACGCTCGCCACGTTCATTGGTGCGTTTCCCGGGGCAATGGGGCCTCTGCTGGGCTGGACCGCCGCCCGCCCACACCTTGAGTGGCCGGCTGTGGCTCTTTTCGCAATCTTGTTTGTCTGGCAGTTTCCTCATTTCATGGCCATTTCGTGGCTTTACCGAGACGACTACGCACGCGCGGGCATTCGCATGTTGCCGGTGGTGCAGCCGGACGGGTGGTCCACCGTTGCCGAGGCGCTGTTTTTCGCCGTGGTCATGATTCCAGTCAGCCTGGTTCCCTGGTTTCTTGGCATGGCGAACACCGCCTATGCGATCATCGCGTTGCTGCTGGGCCTGCTTTACCTGGCATATACCATCCGCTTTTCCGGCATCCTGCGCACCAGGGATGAAGCGGAAAGCCGGATGCTGGCCCGCGACCTGCTGAAGGTGAGCGTGCTTTATCTGCCGGTCTTGTTCACTACGCTGATGCTTTGCGCGATAAAGAAACACTGAAGGACTTGAACACCATGACTACCGCAGTTGCTCCGCAGGCAAGTACACGCCCTGCTATTGCCGCAATCCTCCTTATCAGTCTCGCGGCGACGCTGTTTCTTTTCTGGCTTATCTACGTGCATCCGGCTGCGGCCACCAGCACCGAATATGCGTTCCTACCCGCCTTGAACGCGATTCTCAACGGCCTTGCCGCTACTTCGCTTCTCATCGGCTACACGTTCATCCGGGCACGCCGAATGCAGGCACACCGCACGGCGATGATCACCGCCTTCGTGTTCTCGACGCTTTTTCTGGTCAGCTACATTGCGCATCATGCGCTGCACGGCGATGTTCGCTACCCTGTCCACGCGGCGCTGCGCTCGGTTTACCTGCCGCTACTGGCGAGCCACATCGTGCTGGCTATTGTGGCGCTGCCGATGGTTCTGGTGACGTTTTTTTTCTCGCTCACCGGGCGCATCCCGCAACATCGCAAGATAGCGCGCTGGACCTTCCCGATCTGGCTCTATGTCTCGGTGACCGGAGTTATCACGTATGTAATGCTGCGCCTGGCGCAAGGTTAGGACTAAATGCCAGCAGGCGCGTACGACAAAAGACTGACTCAGCCCGATGACGGGACGCTCCAACTACTTAAGGGGGGCGCGCTGATTCTTGGCTCGGGTATTGGGGCAGGGATACTGCTGGTTACGCTGTTGGGAGGCTTTACAGCCACCGGCGCGCACACCAATGGCGGCTGGTTTGCCCTGATCGTGGCGTTGATGTGCATTCCCTTCGGAGGCTTGCTGCTAACACTCGGCGTGGCCAAGTGGTTCCGTAACCGGAGCATCGCACGCAAGAGATAACTTCGGGAGCTTAACTACCCGGAGGCTAACTCGTCGGCAGTTGGTATCCGACAAGCAGACCAACAGGCATTGCTAGAAGTGGCAATGAGTTATAGTCTGCAGGCAGCACGACACAGTTATACGCAGCTTGCGGGCGAGTTATCTGTCGCTTAGCTGCTAGCCTGGGTATGTTCCGCCAGCACGTCGCGCTTGACGTGGATATCAATGCGGGAAGCTGCTTCACGATCCTTTGCAATCCGCTGGTGAAAGCGACTGGTCGATTGCAATTCGTCGAAGAGCGGATGCGCACACCAGGCAAAGAACAGAAACTGCTGTCTCATAGTGAGGTCTGCCAGCGATAGCGTGAGCCCGGCCTCGAGCAGTTGGCGCCTGAGACCCATCAGTGCTCCAAGGCCGGAGGCGGTAATCTGCCGCACACCCTTGAGATGAACCACCATAACCAGGCCTTCGGTGAGGGAGGTTGATGCCGCCTCTTGCAGGGCGGACCCGATCTGCGAAGAGAGCTTGCCATGCACATACACATGCATTGCCCGTGACGCTGTCACGGTGGTAAGAGTTGAGTCTCCTAGATAGGGGCGCTGCATCCATCCAGCCAGCAGCGTGAGGGGCAGCCTGCGGCCGAGGCCGATAAAATCGCGTGCATAGCGCGGACCGAGTCTGGCCGGCTCCTGCAGAAGCCGCATCGCCCATTCCAGACCCATGTCCTGAATCCACCTTGGAGCGCGGCGCACGTCTCCAGCGACGATTTCAAAGCTTCCTCCGACGCCCATTGCCACGGGAACGCCGAGGCGCTTGCGATTCATCCAAATCCATTTTTCCTGCTTTGGATTTCCCAGCGCAACAAGAAGAATATCCGGCCTTGCAACTTGAATCCTGTGCAGGATCTCGCTTTGGTCGATCTGCGCCATCTCTTCTTCCGTGGGAGCAAATGTGCCCACGATATTCGCTCCTGGGTGCATTTTCTGCAGCGTGGCTTTCGCTCGCGAGGCAACGTCGCCTTTACCGCCAAACAGAAAAATCCGATAGCCTTTGCGGGCGGAGAGTTCAGCCAACATCGGCACCAGGTCAACGCCGGCAACGCGGCCAGCGAGTGGACAGCCGAGGAGCTTAGATACCCAAACCAGAGGCATGCCATCGGGCATAACCAGGCTGCAGCCGGCAAGGACGCGATGCAAATGGCGGTCAGACAGGGAGTTCAACCAGAAGTCAAGATTGGCGGTGGCGATCTGATGAGATTCGCCCGATTGAATCAGGCCTTCGATTGCCTCAACCGCCTCAACCGGCGTCAGGCTATCCAAAGGTAGCCCGAACACGGCAATCGGGTGGTTCGAGTGGTTGCTCATCTTCAGCTTTCGCTTCCTGCGCGCACCCATCTACCTGAGAAGCGGCTGAAGAGAATTCGCAGCCTTCCATTTCAACCGATTTATGCCGGTTGAGTGCCAGATAGATCCGTGCTCGCCCGCACCCCTGCTTGATCAGGAGACGGCCGGTGTCATTTGCGGGTTCAATCAGGCTCAGCTTTCCTTGTGAGAAAAAAGCAATAATTGCAAGATGATCAGTAACCCCAGAACCCCGACTGAGCTTATGGATTGAAGTTATCCGAATGCGTCCCGCGGTGCAATGGCGAAAAAGTGAATAAAGGGCGGTAAAAGGTGATGCATTTATGGCTCAAGATACTGCAAATCGGTAATCGAGTTTGGTTACCAATTTACAGATCAAGCTATTTAGTAACCAATAATGATGTTACGCAGATAAGTATTTTGGCGTTACCCTCTCCTTTTTGACTTGGGACCCATGTACACCTCACTCGGCAAGGCATTGCCCTTCCCTGAACGCTGTGCGGTTGGATTGGTTGACGCGGTGGCTGCGGAGCCAGCGAACCTGAACGCTGGAGGCGGAAACCCCGATGGCCGTCTCTTTGAACTGCTATCTTGCCTCTGAACCGCCGGAGTGACCTGGGAAATCAAGCTCATTCAGAGCCTGCTGACACTGAGGGTCGCTGAGCAGGAGTTCAAGCATGGGGTCCGATCGGAATCCGAAGCTCCAAAGGGAACCACTCCGAAAGGACTGTTTCAGGCACTTGAGCGCCTTTTGCTTTTCGTTCAGTCCGATCCAGATGAGCGCGACGGCATAGGGATCCCTTCCCAGGCTATCGAGTGCCGAGGCCATTAGGGGACCGAGCAGTTCTCGCGCCTTCTGCCCATCGCCATTGACGGCGTAAGCGTAGCCCAGCGCCCCTTTCAGGGCCTCATTTTCAGGCGCGCCAGCGGCAAGTTCCTCGATTCGCTCGATGGCCGATCCTGGACCAAAGTGCTGAATGGATGCAAGCGCTTCAACCACATCGGGGATTGGGTCATCCAGGCCTCCGGCGCGCAGTTCGCGGGCCAGCTCCAGGGAGTGCTTGAATTTGCGATCGAGGTAGGAAACCCAGGTGCCCAAAGCCATTCCAGCGGAGCTCAGCGGGCTCAGTCCGGCCGACCTGGTAAGCAGTTTGGCAGCGATGTCGAGCGATCCTTCGGCGATATACCCCAGGGCAAGCCCATTCATGGTTCGGGTGCAGGTGGGAAGCTGCCTCAGGGCCTCCTCGAAGTTGTTGCGAGCCCCAGGCCAATCCCGGGTGAGAATCATCTTCAGCCAGGCGCCTGCACAAATTGCGAGCGGGAGCTCGGGGTCGATGGTGAAAGCGTGGTGCAATGCTGCCTTGGCGGCAGCATACGCGCCGGGAGGATGTATCAGCCGCCAAATCCCCTGTGTAATGAGACTCATCGACAGGCCGGCGTAGGCAGCGGCATTCTCAGGATCGAGGTCGACAGCCTCCCGGTAATACGAGGCAATCCGGTGCAGACTCCGAGGGGAAAGGGAATCCCACATCCTGGCGGCGAGCGCCACCAACTGGGCAGAGCGCTGCTTTGCGTGTACTGAGACGAGGCCCAATTCGAAACTCCGGCGGCTAGAGGGGAAAGACTCAGGATCAAAACTGCCGGTCGTAGGATTCGTTCCGGGAAACCCCTTCAATTCATCCAGTCCGGATTGGCTTCGGCCTCTGAGCCAGGCATCCAACTCGTCGCCGTAGGCATACACTGACCCGGCCTGCCCGGCCAGGTGATGCACGGGCAAACCGTAGACCTTGTGCCAGCGCTGGAGAGTCCGGGCAGACTTGCCCATGTGATGAGCGATCGACTTCCAGGTGTCAAGACGAGTGGGCATCAGCATCGCCTCGGATCTTCGGATGTCCCGATGTCATAAGAAATCCTCTGCAAGACGGTTCAGGGCATCGATCAGAACCTCGTGACGACGTTCCAGGTGGAAACCGATGCTGTCGACTTGATGCTGCGTTGACCGTTTATGTATAGGATTCCAGTGGCTTGTCAATTTCGCCTTGGGTGCACATCTCCTGGAGTTGTTAGTAAGTGCTAACAATCAACGAGGCAAATCTGAAAGTGTTCGAAATCGCGACAAAAGGTCAAAACCGCTCACGTTTTGACCATCCTTTGGTAATTATGGCATAGTTTGTCGTGTTTTTACGAGATGTGGCGTGATTTGGCGAACGAGTTACTGGAAGTTATGGCTTAGGATCAGTACATCGTTCAAGGCATTCCTTTCTTCCCATTATCACGTCAATATTCCGTATGTAGTAAACACCCCATTCACCCGATTTGGCTTAGCTTCCAGGGCGAGATGCTAAGTCAGCATGGCGAAGCCCTGCCGAAAGCAGCAGGACTCCCGGAGTGTACCAACCGCCCTCTCCTTTGCAACGCTGCAGTCGTTCATGCCCTAGCACCCCTTACTCAAAAGGAGCAGCGATGGCCAGTGTTGCCGTCCGAATGCCTGATGCCCTCCTGACCAGCCAGGTCGCAGGTTTGCGCGGGCTTCAGGCCAAAGAGGATGATCGCAGGTGGGTGGCCGTTTTTACGGTGCCACAGAACGAGCGCTCGGTTGTTAGACACCTGGAAATGCGTCAGATCGAGTCCTTTCTGCCTACGTGCGAAAGCACTCGTGTCTGGAAGAACCGGCAGCGAGTGAAGATCGTCCAGGCGCTTTTCCCAATGTACGTATTTGCGCGGATCCAGATGGAGGAGAGGTCCTTGATTCTTCGCTCACCCGGGGTTCTGAGGATCATTGGCAACCGGCAAGGGCCGATCAGCATTCCCGATTCCGAGATGGAGTTTCTCCGTTCTGATTTTTGCAGGCAGCGCGTGGAGCCGTTCCGGGATCTTGTTGTTGGCGAGCGGGTTCGCATCAAGACTGGCGCCATGCAGGGGGTGCAGGGGGTCCTGGTAAGGAAAAAGGCAGGCCTGCGATTCGTGCTTACCCTGGAGTTGATCAATCAGCATGCTGCCGTCGAGGTGGATGCTGACGAGTTGGAACCGATCCTCAATTGAGTAAGGAGGATCATCGCTTTGCATTCCGAATGGCGATATCCGGAGCGGGGAAGGAACTGGCCCGCTTGGCGGATAGAGGCAGAGTCGCGATAAGATTTCGGTATTCGGGTTGCTGCGCCCAATTGACCTGGGTAAAAGGGTCGCAGGGAAACTCAAGAAAGTGGCAGGCGTCCGCCGCGGTTGCGGAGGCTGTTGCGAGGTAGTTTGAGATGCACTGTAAAGTTTGCGGAACCTCCATGCGCCGGGTAGCCCGCGATGGCTTTGTGCAGCAGCACATACTTCCTCTATTTGGTTTTTATCCCTGGCAGTGTCCGATGTGCCGATCCGTAAGCATGTACAGGAAGAAGAACAAGCGCAAGCGGCGCAGCGAATTCAGGAACAGCGGCAGTTGAGCCAGTTGTGAGGGAATGCGCCTGACATGCGGTATGCGAAAAGCCGGCTACGAATGCGAAACAACTTCCCGGCATGGCGCGCGGAAATCGTTGAAGGCAGCGAATCCATGGAGATGGACGCCGGGCACGAAATCTTGGTGATCAATTGCCGAGCAGACCGAGCCAATGGTTTTCCGCAGCTTCCTAATCTGTATGAACTGCTGAATGTATGGCCCGTTTTGACTTCGTCCCTTGCACGATTCAAGCCAGCGGCCGAGGTCCCAGGAATCTTGGTCAGTCGTTCCAGCTCCAGCCAATGCGGCGAAACGGCCGAGGTTACCTGTAAGGGGAAGAGACGTTACAGACACAATCTGGTTCGGCGCCGCGCCGACACCGCGCATGTGTGGCAATCTCAAAACCAGTAAAAGAGGCACAATTGGCGATCGCATCGGCAACTTCAGATGTTCCCGGCCGGATTAGCCGCGCCGCGGTGTCGCTGTTCTCGCGCCAGGGGTATCACGGGACGAGCACGCGCGAAATCGCCCGGCTTGCCGACGTGAGCGAGGTAACTGTCTTCCGGCATTTTGAATGCAAGGAGGACATCTTCCTGTCTGCGCTCCAGTTTACTTTTGGCAACGTCAAACGGCGCCTTGATCTGTTTGGGCATGACTCTGCCAACGGCGCGCCGGAGTCCATGCTTCCGCAAATACTGAGCGTTCTTGTGGATATCGCCACCTTTTCCCCGGAGTTGACCAAACTCGTCGCCGTAGCCTTCCTGGAGTTGCATGGCAAGGCCGAGGATTATTGTTTCGAGCATTTGACCCCGCTGTTCAGCTCCATATCCGCCTACCTGAGCACTCACATGGAAAACGGCAATCTGCGCAGCCTTAACCCATCCATCGCCACGGCGGCTATGGCTCTGACAGCCCTTGCTCAGCCGGAGCTTTCAAAGCTGCTTAGAGGGAAGGCGCGTGGCCGGATGGCCGGACGCGATTCTATTGACGAGTACTCAAGATTCTGGATGAAGGTGCTGGTGCCGATGGCCGGGCATGACCGGAATCTTAGCGAACCGATCGCCGATGCTTCCGGCGCCTGAGAGCCGGTTCGGAAGCCGGTTCCGGAATTCATGATTCAAGCACTCGCTGCTGAGCGAATTCGGGTGTGGAAAACTCAGCAGTTACCTGGACGTCCAAAGAATTGTTCAAGTGAAGGCTTCCCGGAGCAACAGCCGGTCCAAAATGGAAATTCTCCCTCAGGTGCCAGGAAAGACCGCGAAAGACTTAGATCCATTGGAGTACAATTCCGGCTGTTACCTTCATTTTGCTGGAGCACGTTGCCCGTTTGGGCTTTGGCGTTGACAGTTGCCTCTGTATTCCCAGTTTGCGATCAGACCCATTTGGTGGGTCGACAACCGTGACGCCTCCGGCTTAGCCGGACATTTCTTACCAAGTGGAGGTCTGCCGGTCCGTGCGAGTAGCAATTGTCCACTACTGGTTTCTTGTATACGGTGGCGGCGAGCGTGTGGTCGATGCTCTAGCCGAGATGTACCCGGATGCAGACATTTTTACGCTGTTCTACGACGAGGCTTCCCTTCCGCAGAGTTTGCGAAGAATGAAGATGAAGACGTCGTGGCTGCAGAGGATACCGTATGGACGTTCTCACAGCAGGCAGCTGTTCCCGTTTTACCCTTCGGCGATTGAGTCTTTTGATCTGCGCGAATACGATCTGATTTTATCCAGCGATTCTCCACCGATGAAGGGTGTGCAAGTATCATCGAATCAATTGCATATCTGCTATTGCCATACGCCAGGGCGATACATTTGGGATCTCTTCGAGGAGTTTCGAGCTACGCTTCCACGCACCATTCGCCCGCTCTTCACGCTGCTGGCGAGCCGCTTGCGTCGCTGGGACTATCGGGCTGCGCAGCGCGTTGATTGCTTCGTAGCGAATTCCCAGTTTGTCGCAAACCGGATCCGCCGCTTTTATCACCGTGAAAGCAGCATAGTTTTCCCGCCTGTCAGGACCGCGCGCGAAGCGCTTCCTGAAGTTGAAACGGAGGGTTATATCCATGTGGGCCGGCTGGTGGAAAACAAGCGTGTCGACATACTGATTGAGGCGTGCAACAAGCTTCAGCGAAAGCTTGTGGTGGTGGGGACGGGCAGAGAAACGCAGCGCCTCAAGGCGATGGCCGGCCCAACCATTCAGTTTCTGGGGCGGGTTCCGGACGAAGAACTGGCCAGGGTTTACACATCGGCGAAGGCGCTGCTATTCGCCGCAGAAGAAGACTTTGGAATCGTTCCGCTGGAGGCGCAATCGTACGGCCGGCCGGTTATCGCATTGAATCGGGGCGGCGCCCTGGAGACTGTGCGCGGTGACCTGGAAGATCGACCAACCGGCATTTTCTTTGAAGAACAGAATGCCGACTCGCTGGCCGAGGCAATCCTGAGCTTTGAAAGGATTGAACGCGTGTTCAATCCCAACCATATCCGGGACCACGCGCTGCAGTTCGACACTTCAATCTTCAAGGAGAGAATGCGCACCCTGATTGATCACGAGATGAGAAAGAAGCAGGCAGCAATTTCCGTGGAAATAGCAGAGAGGCGCCTGGGCGTGGGCCAGCGTCCGGTACAAACCGACTAACTGAATGGACAGACCCCGACGCCGGTTGAATGAAGGTGATGGGAGCGATTCAAGAGGGACTCAACGCTGCGGAATGGGCCAGTCCCCGCACAGGATGGCGGCGAGCTTTTGAACCTGCCTCAAGGGGTTTGTGTGAAGATCCAGCCTGTCATTTGCAGCCCCCACCTTTGGAGCCATGAAGAAGTCCGGCTCACCTGAAATGAATTGGCGAAGCGCAGTGAAGATCATTCCGGGAATCGCTTTGCATTCAGGCTGACTGGCTCGGCTCCGGGCCGCGCTCAATCGCCTACAATGAGAGTTGAAGGTGTTCAAACGAGCAGCCGAAGTGCAGTTGCCGCAATTGCGGATGCGAACTGTAATACAGCCGGTGAAGCGCCTGGTACGAGGACCGGTTATCAGGTTTTACATTGGGTCAGCTTCGAACAATTGGCTGGGTCTGGTTGACTGTTACCTCGTCTCGCATGAGCTCAAACTCGCCGGGGCGACCGCTGAACGGAGAATCCAAAGAACCGGCACGCACCTTCACTACGAAAACGCAGAATAATTGGATGTTTCCATAATTTCCATTCAAAAACGAGCTTTAGAAACAACGCACTTGGAGGCAGTCGGGGGAAGTGCGGAGGCTCAATTCCGTTTGATGAAACTTGCCATGTTTGCTTCCTCGATGTTGTAGAGTGAAGTAAGTACACATTAGAGTTCCAACCCAATATTACCTCGACGCGGAGTGATACCGAGTGAACGCTGTTCCCAATCAAGACCTGACGCTACGGGATATTTTCAGAGTATTTGATCGCAGGCGACGCACTGCGATCGGAACGCTGCTCGGTTTTTTTGCGATGGCCGTGGTGGTGTGTATTTTCATGACTCGGAGTTACGACGCCCAGGGTGTCATCGAACTTCAAAAATCTTCCTCCGATTCCCTGGGCCTGGACAGCCTGATGAGCGGCATGGGAGGGGGCAGCGAAGGCGGCGGAGGCGGCGATAGCTTGTCGGCCAATATCGACCTGCAGACCCAGGCGGATATTCTCCAGTCCGACACGCTTGCGCTGCAGGTGATTCGCGAGTTGGACCTGGAAAAGAACAAGGATTTCATTCCCCACTTCAACCCTGTTTACTGGGCGATGGGGCTGTTCACCATCAGCGGCCCACCCGATCCCAGGAATGCGGCGTTGGAAGACTCGCCGCGCCGGCGCGCACACGCCGTTGCGGTCTTCAATAATCATCTGAAGGTGAAGGTAACTGAGGGTACGCGTCTGATGGATGTTCATTTCATGAACAGCGATCCCAAGGTTTCAGCGGCTGTGGTAAATCACTTGCTTCAGGCTCTGATTGACTACAACTTCAAGACTAAGTTCAAGGCGACAGACGAAGTATCGAAGTGGCTGGAAGGGCAACTCGGGGCCCTGCGCAAAGAGAGTGAAGACCTTCAGGCAAAGGTTGTCATCATCCAGAAGGAAACCGGGCTTTTTGGTGTGGGCGGTGTGGATCTGCAGGGCAAGCCGATCATATACAGTCCTACACTGGATCATTTGCAGCAATCCACGGTTCAGCTGTCCCAGGCTCAGATGAATCTCATTCTCAAAGGGTCAGTCTACAAGATTGCCAGCACCGGCAACGCAGAGATGATTTCGCAACTGGCGGGCACTTCGATGGGCGGCGGCCAAGGTGGCGCCGGGGTTACAAGTGCGCTGAATCTGCTGCAGAACCTGCGCACCCAGGAAGCAACCCTGGAGGCGCAGATTGGACAAGACGCGGCGGTATTCGGAGCGTCTTATCCGAAGCTGATCGAAGAGCGGGCTTCTCTGAAAAAGGTGCAGCAGGCCATTCAGCAGGAAACTGCGAGGGTTGCCGAGCGGGCGAAAAACGACTACGAGATCGCTTTGGGCGCGGAGCAGGGCGCGCAGGCCACTTACGATGTGGACCGGGCCGCGGCGGAGAAACAGAACGACAAGACAATCGAATATTCAATTGCGCAGCGCGAAGCAGAGCAGAGCCAGGAGTTGTACGAGGATCTGCTGAAGAGGCTCCGTGAAGCCGGGATACTTGACAGCCTGCATGCGACTAACCTGACCGTGGTGGATGCAGCAAGTCCGCCTTCCAAGCCTTCCCGCCCCAATGTTCTGCTTTATCTCGCGGTCGGGTTGGGGGTTGGAGTCTTCTTTGGATTATCCGCTGCACTGTTTGTGGATGCGATCGACAACAAGTTGCAGGGGACAGAGGAGGTTGAGGCCATGGGCCTGCCGCTTCTGGGCCTCGTGCCCCAGATCAAGGCGGAGGCATTCTCGCAGCCCGCGACGATATTGGATGCGCGATACTCGGCATTCAGCGAAGCCGTGCGAAGACTCAGATCAACCTTGCTGATCTCGCGAAGTGGCAAACCGCCGCAGGTCCTGATTATTACCAGCGGAAGTCCTCGTGAGGGCAAATCGACGTTGTCCCTTGCCCTGGCGGTTTCGCTTGCTCAGTTGGACAAGAGAGTCCTCCTGCTTGAGGCGGATATGCGCCGGCCTGTGCTTCGCTCCCGCACCGGGATGGCGCTGAAGGGCGGCCTGAGCGTATTGCTCACAGACCGCGAAGCTACGATGGATCCGATGCCTTATCCGGAGTACCCGAACCTGTTCCTGATGCCGGCAGGTCCTGTTCCTCCGTACCCGGCGGAACTGCTGGGATCGGAGCGCATGGTTTCGCTGCTGAAAAACTGGAAGGAACAGTTCGACTTCATCGTCATGGATTGTCCCCCGGTTCTTCCGGTTTCCGACGCTCAGTTGCTGGAAGGGCTGGCCGACGCAACCATTCTTGTGGCGCGAACCGGCTTCACCTCGCGCGTCGCTCTCAATCGGTCATACCAGTTGCTTTATCCGCATGTGAAGGATCCTTCGACTCCGGCGATCGGAATTGTGCTGAACTTTGTGTCACAGCAATCGGCAGCCTACTACGGCTACTACGGCTACTATGGCAATAAGAAATATGAGTACCATCAAGAGGAGGGGCAAGATGAGAACGCTTAAAGCACTGCTGCTGGCATCGTGCTGCGTTGTATGCTGCCTTGCCCAGAAGGAAAGCCTGACCATAGGGCCCGCGGATGTTCTGCATATCAAGGTTCTGGAAGCGCCCGAGTTGGAGCAAACAGGGCGGGTGACGGATGCAGGCACGTTTCCTCTTATCATCGGCGGAAGCGTAAATGTCGCCGGACTAACTCCATCCGGAGCGGCGGCGGCAATCGCGCAAGCGCTCGAGAACGGACATTTTCTCCTATCGCCCCACGTCAGCGTCACGATTGAACAAACGACAACACAAAACATAACTCTGTCGGGCGAATTTGCGCGCCCAGGGGTGTATCCTCTTGCCACTCCACGACCGATTCTGGATGTGATCGCCGCGGCCGGCGGCCTGAATGGCGCTGCCGATCGCAAGATCACAATCGAGCGCCACGAAACGAAGGAGCGAATCGAGTACTTCGTCTCCAACAAGTCGGGCGTTGCGCTTGACAGCAATAGCCTTGTGATCTATCCGGGCGATACTATTTTTGTGCCTCGGGCATCGATTGTTTACCTGCTTGGAGATGTTGGCAGACCTGGCGGATACGCGATGACGACAGCCGACTCGAAGCTCTCAGTCCTTCAAGTCGTCGCCGAAGGCGGGGGCACATTGCATACCGCGGTTCCGGCGAAGGCCCGGCTGATTCGCAAGCGCGGGGACGGTACCTATGTGGAGTTGCCGTTGCCGCTGAGCGCAATGCAAAAGGGCAAGACCTCAGATATGCAACTGCAGGGCGACGACATCATTTATGTTCCATTCAGCTATTTGCGGAACATGGCGCTTGGCATTGACAGCTTGATTTCTTCAGCCGCATCGGCGAGTATTTATAGGTTCTAGTTGGAACGGAGTCCGGATGGGCAGATCCGGACCTCAACTTTTTGCATCCGGTCCAACCGCTTCCAATTTCCAGTAATTCAGATGATTTTGTAGCGCGGCCGGCGGTCTCAATGAGCCTTCGGCTGGTATCAGAAGTCGGGCCAATGAGCTGATCACTTCTCGGGTGACCGGCCGAATCGAAAAATGTCAATCGAGTTGTTAGGGCAAACGACTCGCAGGCGCATGTTCCCCCATCCCCTTGTTGAACCCCATTTGTTGCGTGCTAACCGAAAATCTCGCGTTTTGTCAAAAGAAACATCGCAATTGTTTTCCAAGTTGCCTGTCAGGGCTTTGATAGCTGCAAAAAGCTCCCGGATACATGACAGGAATGGGCAAGCATCAGAATCTCTTCGGCCAGCGCTCTGAGGCGCACGTAAGCGTGGAACGCCTCTGCAGGACCAGGAACGGCATGAGTTATCGAAGGAAGTTAGTACTGTTACTGGCATGCACGGCCGCACTCTGCGGATGCGGATCCAACTCCTCCGGCAACTCCAACGCACCCGCGGTTCAGATTTCTCCTGGTTCGATCAACTTTGGGGCGCTGCCTGTGGGAACCAAGAGTCCGCCGCAATTCCTGACTCTGCTGAACAACGGAAATGCGCCGCTTGCCATCAGCAACGTCACGCTGACAGGTACTCCTGCATCTTCTTTTACCATCACCAATGGTTGCGGCACGACCCTGGCATCAGGCTCGACCTGCCAGATTCAGTTGACCCTGCTTCCAAACGCACCCGGACAGGCAACTGCTTCGCTGAGCATTGCCGACAATGCTCCCAATTCTCCGCAGTCAGTTGCAATCAGCGGAACCGGTTTGGCCCCGGCAGGAGCTTTGGTGAGCCCGCCCTCATTGAGCTTCGGCAGCATCCTGGTTGACATGCAAAGCGCCGCGCAAACGGTGCAACTCACTAACCCAGGCGGGGAGACGCTGAGCATTACCAGCGTGGGGCTGACAGGTCCCGGAGCGTCTTCCTATACCCTGACCAACAGTTGCGGTTCAACGCTAGCCGCCGAAGCAAGTTGCAAGATCGCGGTCGACTTCGGTCCTACGGCAGCCACTTCATTGTCCGCATCTCTGGTCATTGCGGATAATGCGTCCGGATCGCCCCAGAGCGTCGCGTTGACGGGCACCGGCAGAGCGCGGCTTCTGCCCAGTGTGATTGTTTACGGGGCAACTCCGGCCGGCATTGCGGCAGCAATCGAGGCAGCGCAGTTAGGCAAGCAGGTCACTCTGCTGGAACCTTCCCAACATGTGGGTGGGATGATGTCGAGCGGTCTCGGTTTCAGCGACACCTATGCCTCAGCGGCGATCGGTGGGATCGCGCGTCAGTTTTTCCAAAACGTCAACACATACTATGCCGGCAACCCAGCCAGCGGTGGCGGACTTTACTTCGAACCGCATGCGGCCGAAGATGTCTTCAATTCGATGCTCGCGCAGCAAAGCAACATCACAATCGTGCCGGGAGCGTCTCTCGCTTCGGTGCAGATGACGGGCACGGCAATCGCCGGTCTTACCGCCAGCAACGGAGTTACGTATGCGGGCGGCGAGTATATCGATGCAAGTTACACAGGGGACTTGATGGCGGCGGCTAACGTGACTTACACGGTTGGCCGGGAGTCGACCTTGGAGTACGATGAGCCCTCGGCTGGAGTGAGTACGCCAGCCCTGTTTGGGCTTGAGCCGATTGATCCCTATAGCACTCCCGGCGATCCGAACAGCGGTTTGATCGCCCATGTGCAGCCGGACACTCTTGGCGCCCCAGGCACGGCGGACAGCTCTGTAATGGCCTATAACTACCGGATGTGCATTACCTTTGATCCGTCAAATAAAATTCCGTTTCCTGTTCCCGCTTTATACAATCCCGCGGAATTCGAAATACTCGGCCGCCTGTCTGAAGGGACAAATCCGCCGATGCAGATCACCGGTTTTCTCGTAGCCAACGAACTCCCAAACAACAAGCTTGATATGAATACGCATGGCTACTTTTCAACCAACGAAGTCGGGGAGAGCAACGGATATCCAAATGGATCCGCCGCCCAGCGCGAACAAATTGCGGCGGAACAGGCGCGCTACATCCAGGCTCTGATGTACTTTCTTCAGACCGACTCGCGGATTCCAAAGGCCGTGCAGCAAAAGGTGCAAGGCGTGGGGCTTTGCAAGGACGAGTTCACCGATAATGGCGGCTGGCCGCGACAGATTTATGTGCGCGAAGCCAGGCGGATGATCGGCACGTACGTCCTGACTGAAGCGGATGTAAATCTGCAGACGACGGTTCCCGATTCAATCGGGTTGGGCGGTTACAACATCGACGACCATAATCACCATATCGTGAACATCGATGGAGCGGTGTACGTCGACCGCAGGGTCGGCTATCATCCGAGTCCATACCCGATTTCCTATCGGATTCTAACGCCGCTTGTGTCTCAGGTTTCGAATCTACTCGTTCCTGTCGATTTCTCGTCCTCGGACGTAGCCTATAACTCCCTGCGCATCGAGACTACATACATGATTGTTGGCCAGGCAGCCGGAGCAGCCGCATCGCTGGCAATTGATGCCCAGCAGCCGGTGCAGGATGTGGACTATGGCGCGCTCAGTGCGCAACTGCAAAAGGACGGAGCGGTCCTCACCCCTCCGTAATTCGCGCCCTTGGATTTTCAGCACGTTGGAAAATAGACGGCGCGTCCGAAGTTGCGTTTACATCGTACGAATCGCCCGCGCGCCGTTGCCGAAGCAACTCCGCGTAGGTGCGAGTCATCTATCCACCATGAGCGCTGTGCTCGAGGATTTCATCATGCAACGTAACTTGCGCCATTTCTTAGTCTCCAGTCTGCTGTTTGGCGCGGTGTTCCAAGCCTGCGCACAGAGCACTCCCGCCGCCAGTTCGCCGAAGGCGGGCGATTCGGTTTCCGTGGGCAATGACACTTCGTCAAACGCCATTCCCGACCATCCGATGACTGCCAAGTATTTCAATGGAACGTTTTATGTGGATGGCTTTCCCTCAAATTGCACCGAAGGCGGAGTAGCTTTATCCACCCAGCTGGATTGCGCCGTAGCTGCGGTCAAGCATTGGATTATTACCAACAATCAATCCGCGTTGCTGATGCTGGGGAATGGGGTTTATCAGACTCGGGTTGGCATCACCTTACCCAGTGAGGCTTCAGGAGTGGGGATGAGCATTGAAGGACGATCAACCGCGACGCCTGGTTTCGGCAAGGGATCGAACTCTTCTCCGGGCACCTTGATCAGCTTGATTGCCCCGATCAATACCGCAGTCATCTATCAACCATCCGCCGTCAACCGTAACTACCCCAGCATCTCCATTCGCAGCATCTCCATCAACGCCGGAAACAACGCGCCGTCCTGCATGGATATCTTCGGCGCCAGGCAGTCGTCGTTTGAGCACATCAGCTGTATCGGCGTTCGTGAAGGCTCCGACCACGTGATCGCCTTCAGCGACCCAAACGACAAAGGTTGGAACCTGGGAAGCTGGATTTTTGAAAGCACCTTCAACGACATCTTTGCCTCTGTGGTCGGAATTGGCGAAGGTTCGCGAGCTAACGTTACGGCTTCCAATGTTGACGGCAAAGTTGGAAATATCGAGGTTCACAGCCCGGGAGACTACTATGGCGCCGTACCGACGGTGTACTTCTTTGGATATGGCCAGGGGACGAATCCATGCAAGAACATGCCGGAAGCTGTAGCAGTGATGAGCGGGCGTGCCCTCAGCAGGATTGAATTGACCAACCCGGGCAGTGGTTGCGTTGGACCGATCGATGTGCAGGTCCATACGTCCTCAAAAATCAAGTTCGGCGTTGTCATCAAATATGTGTCCGACAGTGCATTCAGCGACGTGAGAACGGTTGGCGCCTTTGCGACTGCCGGAGTGTATACCAACGGAGGCGGGAATACTTACCATCACATGCACGCCTATGGGGTTCGAGTGGGGTATCAGGACCACGGTTGGACAATATGGGAAGGCACTGAATGCGACGGTCCATGGCAGTATTGCTTCGACCTGGAGGGTCCGGAGACTCAGATCTTCGGAACCACCTTTTTCACCGGAAACTACTTCTCGGGCAGTTCAGGATTTTTTTTCGCGGGTAACGCCACCGGTACGAAGATTATCGGTAGCCAATGTGACTCTGTTCAGCCGGCCGACTATCATCTTTTTTTGACGCCGAACGGCCCGGTCGACGGAGGGCATGCGATTCTTCCGAAGGGCACGACGGTCGTCGGTGTCAGCTCTTGCAATCCGCAATCCGTGGCTCAGCGCGACTACTTCGGCAACCCTGTTGTTTTGTCCGGAAGCTACCACCAGGGCTCGATATGGCTCGCGCCCTTGAGTCAGGACAGGACCTACCAGCTTCCCGACGAAAGTGGCACCCTGGCCGTCTCTCTGCAGGGTAAGACACAGGCGATCGGCGGAAGCCCTCTCGCTCCTGGCAAGTGCGCGACGGCGCAAACGCAAGTGCAAGGCGCTGCGATCGGAGAGGCCCCGCGAGTGAGCCCGGAAAAATACCCGGGAGACAGCTTTGACTGGTCGGCATATATGAGTGCGCCGAATGTGGTCACGGTGCGAGTTTGTAACCGCGGTTCTGCGGAAGCGACTCCCAACCCCAGCCCCTATAACATCGAATAGCAAGAGCCGCGGCAATTCCGCCAAGCAACTTAGTCATGCAGTACTACTGTGGACCGGTGCGCGCTAGCTGCGGGATGCCGCATACTAGACTGCAGGGATGCGAATGCTGGACCTTGATTGACCGGCGCCTCGCCGGTGCTATATCGCTTTTTTTAATTTGAAACTGGAGATCACTGCTGTCCGGTTTAACTTAGTTTCGTCGCCGTCAAGCTCATTTCCATGTATGGTTTATAGCGATTTCAGGGTGTCCACGATTTGAATTGCGTGC
>Ga0302319_10003731_pt1 | contig 31595 bp, 26 predicted proteins | sample Bog_T0_2_FD_203319 | JGI IMG/M metagenome (GOLD analysis project Ga0302319, IMG submission 203319) | Peat permafrost microbial communities from Stordalen Mire near Abisko, Sweden - Bog_T0_2 | ecosystem: Environmental > Terrestrial > Soil > Wetlands > Peat | place: Sweden: Abisko, Stordalen Mire... | reverse complement strand
TCTACATCGGAGGCTTCAGCGGCTTCATTGCTTCCACCGCTGCTCCGATTGCTACCGGGCGGAGCGATCCAGTTCCCGGGTGGGACTCGCACCCACTGTTGACCAGCGCCTTTCACGGCGCACGAGAAATGCAGGCTAGATGATTTTCTATCAGGTGTTTTCATCGCGAATTGAGTCTATGCTCAGTGCACAAGCTGCCCTAACTGCCTGGGCGCCCCATCCATGAATAGCCTTTGATCCATGGATGGGCGAGCACAAATCTCAATTCGAAATGTAAACAAACTGTCCGAAAATGCTCTAGCTACAAATGATTGATGAGCGATGCGATGCAGGCTGCGCCAAAGCCGTTGTCGATGTTGACGACGGATATATTGGGCGAGCAAGTATTTAGCATTCCTAACAACGCTGCAATTCCGCCCAGCGATGCGCCGTAACCCACGCTGGTTGGAACGGCAATTACGGGCGCGTTTACCAGCCCGCCAACGACCGTCGGCAATGCGCCCTCCATGCCCGCGCAGACAATCAGCACGCGCGCGGACGTGAGTGCGTGCTGCTGGGCAAGAAGTCGGTGGATGCCGGCGACGCCGACGTCGGCAATCAGCTCAACTGTGTTGCCCATCAATCTCGCCGTAACTGCGGCTTCTTCCGCCACGGGTAGGTCGCTGGTTCCGGCGCAGACCACGGCGATGGTTCCATTGCCCGGTTTGGTTTCTGTTTGATGCAGCGTGATGGCCCGCGCAGTTGGGTGGAACTCGGCGCGGAGTTCGACGGCGGCGACGGCTTCATACACTGACTGCGACGCGCGGGTGGCGAGCACATTGCCGCCCGCCTTTGCCATGCGTGCGAAGATGGCGGCTACCTGCTCGGGGGTTTTCCCTTGAGAGAAAATCGTCTCCGGCATACCGGTGCGCAGGGCGCGATGATGATCGAGCTTGGCAAAGCCCAAGTCTTCAAAGGGTAGGTGGCGCAGGCGCTGCATGGCCTCTGGCACATCTGTGCGGCCTTCGCGAACTTCGTTGAGCAATGCTTCGATCTGCAAGGGATCCATCAGCGTTCATCCCCTTTTTTCTTAGCGTACGCCAGCATCGCCGCCTGCATGATTTGCTTGAGCGGGAGGGAATGCTCCCCGGCGAGGGCACGGCAGTGTTCGTACTCGGGCAGAGCGTTGGCAACGCGGCCGGAGGGCCAGCGTGCAACTTTGATGCCGACTTTTCCCCACTGGGTTTCTACTTCAACAATCTCGCGATCGAGAGCAATTTTTTGTTCGATGCTCCAACGCAGGCCGATGGTTGTGGTCTCGCGAAACAGTATCTCGCGCAAGGCGGGGAGGCGATCGGGGTTGGAGAGAACGGTGACCTCAACGCCCGTGCGTCCCTTCTTCATCTGCACAGTGGAGCGGTAAACATCCCATGCTCCGGCTTCGAGCAGGAGCTCGCAGGCGTAGGAGACGACCTGGGGTGTTGCATCATCGACAACGGCGACGAGGACGGAGATGGGTTCCGATTGAGGCGCTTCGATGGCACTGTCCGACTGCTCCCCTACCAGCAGACGCAGCAGATTCGGCTCGCCAGGTGTGTCGCGTCCGCCTGCGCCATAGCCGCTGGACTGAACCATCATCGCCGGCAACGATGCGTAGCTTACATCGAGCATTCGCAGAATCGCCGCGCCAGTTGGTGTGACGCGCTCCATAGGCTGGCCTGAAGAATAAATCGGCGCATCTCCAATCAGGGTCAGCGTTGCGGGAGCAGGCACAGGCAAGGTGCCATGCGCGCACTGGACCGTGCCGCTGCCCACGTTCAAGGGCGAAGCAATCCAGCGATCGACGCCGAGAAACTCGCAACCAGCGGCGGTGCAGACAATGTCAATAATCGTATCGACCGCGCCGACTTCGTGAAAATGTACCTCCTCGACCGGCATGGAATGAATGGCTGCTTCGGCCTCACCCAGGAGTTGAAATGCTCGCGTAGAGCGCTGCTTGACCATCTCAGGCAGGCGCGCTTTCCCGATGATGCTGAGAATTGTTGAGAGCGAGCGCTGGGAGGCATGTGTGTGTGAGTCTTCGTGAGTGCGTGAGTGAGAGTGTGAGTGTGAGTGATGGTCGTGCTCATGAGAGTGGGGTTCGTGGGAGTAACTGTGCTTTTCTGGCTGATCCTGGATCAACACGTCGAGTTTAGTTCCTGTAAGGCCGCCGCGCATGACTTTGGTTGCCTTCAGGCTCGCGCCTACGTTGAGCGCGGCTGCCGCTTCTTCAAGCATAGCGAAGGGCACGCCGGCATCGACCAACGCGCCAAGCAACATGTCACCGCTAATGCCGGAAAAACAATCGAGATAACCAATTCGCATCGCGTTGCCATTTTAAATGGCGCGGGGTTGAATTGATGAGACGCGGTGGCATTCTCTCAACGGCTGGTGAGAACCTCGACCGGTAGAACAGCATTGAGGGAGCCGGAGCGGAAGCCGGCGGTGTCGAGGGCGACGTATTGATATCCGGCCTGCCGGAGTGCGGCTGTGATCGAGTCCAGCATCACAAGAGTCAGGGCGTTGGGTAGCTCACCGCGCGCAATCTCCACGCGGGCCAGATCACCATGGTGACGGACGCGGAACTCCGTGAAGCCCAACCGGCGCAGGCTCTCTTCGGCGCGTTCCACCTGTTCGAGCACTTCGCGAGTTACGGGGAGACCATACTCCACGCGCGAAGACAGGCAGGGCGCGGCGGGGCGGTTCCATAACGGGTAGCCGGCGGTCTTCGCCAGAGCGCGAACCTCCGCCTTTGTCAGTCCGGCATCGGCAAGTGGGGCGAATACGGCATGCTCGCGCGCGGCGCGCTGGCCGGGACGGTAATCGCGCGTGTCGTCGGCATTCATGCCATAAGTAATGTGGGTAAAGCCAAGTTTCGCGCTCAGTGACTGCATGGCTGTGAAGAGCTCGTCTTTGCAGTGGAAGCAGCGGTCGGCGTGGTTGCGGGCGTAGTCGGGCTTGTCGAGTTCCTCCGTTTGAATTACACGCAAGGGCATGGCGATGGAGCGGGCAAATTCGATCGCCTGCTCGAGGTCGCGGCGGGCCAGAGAGGCGGAGTCGGCGAGCACGGCCAACATTCGGTCGCCGAGAATGCGATGCGCCGTTGCGGCCAGGAAGGCCGAATCCACGCCGCCGGAGTAAGCGACCATGAGGCTGCCGAGCTGCGCGAGCTGAGCCTCAAGGGCGTGGAGCTTACGAGTGGTCTCTGCGTCAGTCTCTGTGCCGATAGGTTCGGGCTGCGCGTTTTGAGCATCCGGCAAAGCAGTATCGCTCATGGGCACGATTATAGACCTGTTCCAGAATGAATGTGCTCTTTTGAGGTTGGTGAAAGGTACCATTTTCTTGATGAAAATAGCGCTCAGCGGCAGTGCCTCCGAGGTACAGGGATTCCGGAACCGGTATAGTCGCGGTGGATTCACTTGGGCGAGAGGAATACCGCGACCGAGACACCGTAGGATAACTGCATGGGTGCTTTGCTCGACATTCGCAATCTGCACATTCGTTTTGGCGCGGCTGAGGCTGTGCGCGGGATCGACTTGCACGTCGATGCAGGCGAAGTGCTGGGGCTGGTCGGCGAATCCGGATCGGGCAAGAGCGCCACTTCGCTGGCGATTCTGGGACTGCTGGGAAGGGCGGCCAAAGTCGATGGTCAGATCCTCTGGCAGCAAGCAAATGGAACGACAGACCTGCTGCGGCTGACGAATCAAGAGATGCGCCAGGTGCGCGGGCGCGAGATTGCGATGATCTTCCAGGAGCCGATGACGGCGCTGAATCCGGTGATGAGCATTGGCCGGCAGGTGGCCGAATGTGCCGCTGCGCACACCAATTCTTTAACGGGCGGAGAAGTCAAACGGAGAGCAATTGCAGCGCTCAAGTCGGTGGGTCTGGCCGATGCGGCGCGGCGTTACGGCGACTATCCGCACCAGTTCTCCGGCGGGCAGCGGCAGCGAATCCTGATTGCCATGGCGCTCATCAACCGGCCCCGTCTGCTGATTGCCGATGAGCCAACCACCGCGCTCGATGTGACCGTGCAGGCGCAGATACTTGACCTGCTGCGCGAACTGCGCCGCGAGTACGGGCTGGCCATGCTTTTTGTCTCGCACGATCTGGCCGTGGTGGGCGACGTGGCGGATCGCGTGGCCGTGATGCGCAATGGCGAGATTGTTGAAACGGGGCCTTGCATGGAGCTACTGCAAAGGCCGCATCATGCCTATACACAAAGCCTGCTGGCCGCCGTGCCTACGCTGCGCACGGATAGGGAAAAGCCGCTGGCGATGGTGGCGAAATAGCGCTCTATACAGCAGAAACTGGACTATACTTTTTCCATGCACAATGAATTCACGGCAGTCATTGAACGAGACGGCGAATGGTTTGTTGGATGGTCGCCGGAGATTCCCGGCGCCAATGGACAGGGCCGTACCGTGGAAGAATGCAGGGCCAGCCTTGGCGATGCCATTCGATTGATCCTTGAAGATCGCCGCGAGGATGGCTTGCGCGGAATCCCTCCGGAAGCAATCCGAGAAACATTGACCGTGCAATGAAGCGCGAATCCCTGCTTCGGCACCTGCGCCTCAACGGATGCTATCTGAAGCGAGAGGGTGGTGCGCATTCACTATGGTGCAACCCCGGCACCGGACAGGTTGAAGCAGTTCCGCGCCATACGGAAATCGCTGACATCCTTGCGCGTAAAATATGCCGTGGACTCTCCGTGCCGGAACTTGGCAGATAGAGATTCCTCATACAGTCGTAACGATGCCAAACCTACGCCGCCCCTCGGCGAGCCGAGAAGCGGGCCATGGATGCGTAAAGTGGGAATTCTGGTTTATATTTCAATCGCCCCTACGGGGCTACACCTTCTCTTCGCAGGCATCCCAGGGTTCTCGTCTGTCGCTTCGCGGCAGACTTCACCCTGGGCTACTATCGCGGCCTCCCTACGTGAGGCTTTACTCTGCTACGGCTTCTTCTGGCGTTACTCTGCTGCAACTTCTTCTGTTGTCGCCTCAGGCCCGACTGCCGGAGCGTCTTCGGTGGCCTCGGCAATCACCTTCACTGTTACGTGCGCAGTGACTTCGCGATGCAGGCGGATAGCGACCTTGCTGTCGCCAACGGTCTTGAGCGGATCGTGGAGGATGATCTTGCGGCGATCGACCTCGAAGCCTTTTGCGGCCAACTCCGCTGCGATATCGGACGAGGTGACGGAGCCGAACAGGTGGCCCTCTGCGCCGGACTTGCGCGTAAAGCTGAGAACCAGCGGTTCGAGTTGGGCAAGAACGAGCTCGGCCTGCGCCTTCTCGGTTGCCGAGCGGCGAGCAGCGGCGTGCTTCATCTGCTCGACCACGGCCTTGTTGCCCGCCGTAGCCTGCATGGCCAGCTTGCGCGGCAGCAGGTAGTTGCGGCCGTAGCCGTCAGCAACCTTGACGACGTCTCCGCGATTGCCCAGGTTGTATACATCTTCTTTCAGAATGACTTCCATGGTTGAATCTCTCCCCCGCCGTGGGCGGTTTGTTCTGGACCAGAGCATCGGCATGATGCGCCACGCGAGATACGATTGCGCGAGCGCGGTTTGAATCAGCCCTGATCCATCGGGGGCTTGCGCCTCCAATTGTTGGACGCCGTTGTTGCGACGCGACGAAAAGACAGCAAGTAGATAGCCAGGGTCCGAGTGGAAGCTCCACTTGAATTCCCGCAGGCGCTAAGGCCCCAGACTATCCAGTCAAACAGAATGTACGAGCTAAAGCTCGTACCCTTCATACCGACAAAGCCACCCGTAGCAGCACGATGAAAGTCTTGCCCTTTCAAAACTGCGCAGCCTCAGGTGCGCTCTAGTGCTGCGTGGCAAACGGCAGCAGGGCGATATTGCGAGCCTGCTTGATGGCGCGGGTCAGGCGGCGCTGGTGCGTGGTGCAAACCCCGGACAGGCGGCGAGGCACGATCTTGCCGCGCTCGGCCACGAAGCCCTGCAACAGGCGAACGTCGCGGTAGGGAATCGCATCGATCTTCTCGGTGCAGAACTTGCAGACCTTCTTGCGCCGGAAGAATTTGCCGCGGCCGCCAGGGCCGCCGCCTGCGGGACGAGGGCCACGCGGGCCAGAACCTGGTCCCGAACCGGGACCCGACGATTGGCGTGGTGCCGCGCCCGACTCCGGCGCGTTCGATTGAGTTTCATCAGCCATGGTATTTCCTCTTCATTCCTTTTGTGTCCACCGTTGCGCGAGGCGCGGGCGGAGAGAGTCTGGGGCCGGCACAGACGCGATTTGAAACCGCGCCGGAGACGGCCAAAGCAAAAGCAGGCCCAGAGAAAGGGCAAGCTTATGCGGTTGCCGGAACCGGCGCGGCCACTTCAGCCGCGACAACTGCCGGAGCAGCAGCCGGTGCGGGAGCCGGAGGAGCCGGAACGGCAGCGGCAGCGGCAACCGGAACTGGCGTCGGCGCTGCGGCAGGCATGCTGCTGCGACGAACGCCGCGGTTGGCCTTGACCTTGGCCAGGCGCTTTTCTTCCTCGTCGATGCGCACGGTGATGAACTTGATCACCGGCTCAGTGACGCGGAGGCGGCGCTCAAGCTCAAGCACCACCGGGCCACCGGCCTCGATGGTCATCAGAACGTAGTTGCCGTCGTTGAACTTGCGGACCGTGTAGGCCAGCTTGCGGCGGCCCATTTTTTCGACAGACTTGATCACGCCGCCGCCGCTGACAACGTTCGCGCTGAAGCCTTCGATCAGCTTGTCGGCTTCCTCTTCGACCACATCTGGCCGAACGATAAACATTACTTCATACAAACGAGACATCGTCTTTCCTTTTCCGCAGAGGACGCTTCCCTCCGCTCGCACTTCGTAGTTCTCAGATCTCAGTTTTCAGCAGTTCTGATTCGAGTTCCAGTGACTCATCCAAGTCCCAAGTCCCTAGTCCCTAGTCCCAGATCCCTGTCTTTCCGGTTAAATTCGTTCATTGCGGCTGAGGGCCCCAGTTCGAGGACTCGCCGCGTGGCCGTCGCCACTTTGTCGAGCACCTCGTCCAGTACCGCCAGCTCCGCCTTGCGCATGGGCGAGAGCAAATAGTCCTTGCCCAAACGATTGGTTGCGCCGGCCTCAATGGCCTCGGGGGGAAGGTTTAGTCCCACACCGATGCGCAACCGCAACCACTCCTGTGTGTCCAGGGCGCTTGTCACGCTCTTGGCCCCGTTATGGCCAGCCGGCGAACCGCGCTCCCTGATCCTGAAGCTGCCCAGCGCCAAATCGAGATCGTCGTAGAGGACGAGCAGATCGTGCGCTGGATCGACTTCAAACTCCTGAACCAGAGCGGCCACAGATGCGCCGCTCAGATTCATAAACGTCTCCGGCTTGGCCAGAACCACGATGCGGCCTGCCATGCGGCAGGTTGCAGTCATAGCCCGGCAGCGCCGGTTTTGCGCCACAACGCCCTCTTGCTGGGCGATGCGGTCGATGGCCATGAAACCCGCATTGTGCGGGGTCCACAGATATTCAAGGCCGGGATTGCCAAGGCCCACAACCAAAAATGGGCCTGTCAATGGACTCGCCCGGCGGGGTTGAACTTCCTCGGCCAAGGTTTACTTCTTCGCCCCGCCCTCGGGCTTCTTGGCGGCGGCAGCAGCGTCCTCGGGCTTGCCCTTCTTGGCAACTTCCGGCTCTGCGGTTGCTCCAGCGGCGGCTGCTACGGCATCGGCCGCGGGCGCTGCCTCTTCGCGGATGGAGACGACATGTGCTACGGTGGCATCTTCGGCGTTCAGGTACTTGATCTTGTCAGAGTGCGGCAAGCCGCTGACGCGAATCACGCCATGCAATTCGAGGCTGCTGATATCCACATCGATGTGGCTGGGTATATCGGCAGGCAGGCACTCGACTTCAACCTCGCGCAGCACCTGATCCAGGATGCCGCCCTGCGTCTTGACGCCAATCGGAGAGCCGATGAGCTTGACGCGCACAGAAACGGTGAGAAGCTTGTCGAGGGCGATGCGCTTGAGGTCGATGTGAATCAGTTGATCCTTGATCGGCTCGCGCTGCCAGTCGACGATCATTGCCTTGGCCGCCGGCGTTCCGGCAACCTCGACGTCGAAGATCGTGTTATGGCCCGCTTCGGAAAACAGGATGCGGGAGATCTGCTTGGGATCCACCTCGACGGCCACCGGGTCGTGCCCGGAACCGTAAAGGACTGCGGGAATCTTGCCGGCAACACGCACGCGGCGCGCGGCATTCTTGTTGAACTTGCCCACTCGGGGCTTGGCGATCACAACTTCAGGCATTTCGAATTCTCTTTTCTTTGGTCGGGCACGGTGAAACAGCTCTTAGCTTGTCCTGCTGCTGCGAACTAAATCGCTCCGCTCCCTTTGTTGGGCCAGGGGTCAGGTTTCAGGGATCAGAAAACGTTCCTGATACTTGCCATAGTTGCTAACGACTGGCGAATTGCTTGTTATGGGTCACTGATCCCTGAAACCTGATCCCTGACCCCTGTTAATTAAACAGCGAACTGACGCTGGTCTCCATGTGAATGCTCTCGATGGCCGCGCCCAGAAGGCCGGAAATCGTGAGCACTTTAATCTTGGGCAGCTTCTGCCCGGCTTCGCGCAACGGAACGGTATCTGTGACCACCAGTTGCTCCAGGCGTGAAGCCGCAATGCGGTCGATGGCCGGGCCGGATAGCACAGCATGGCTGGCGCAGGCATACACGGCAGTTGCGCCCGCGTCATAGAGCGCGTCGACAGTCTTCACCAGCGTGCCTGCGGTATCGATAATATCGTCGATGATCAGGCAATTCTTGCCCTTTACGTCGCCGACCACGTTCATCACTTCCGCAACATTAATATCGGTCCGGCGCTTGTCGACAATGGCCAGCGGCGCACCCATCTTCTGCGCAAAGAAGCGGGCCCGCTCCACGCCGCCCGCATCCGGCGAGACAACGGTGAGGTTGGGCAGGTTGAGTTCGCGGAAGTAACTGACCAGCACTGGGCTGGCGAAGAGGTGGTCGACGGGAATGTTGAAAAAGCCCTGAATCTGAGCGGCGTGCAGGTCAACAAAGAGGGCGCGATTGGCGCCGGCCGTGGTGAGCAGGTCGGCAATGAGCTTGGCGCTAATGGCTACGCGGGGGCGGTCTTTGCGGTCCTGGCGCGCGTACCCGTAGTACGGCACCACCACAGTGATCCGGCCAGCCGAAGCTCGCTTGAGCGCGTCAATCATCACCAAAAGCTCCATCAGGTGCTGGTCTACGGGATAGCAGGTAGGCTGCACCACAAATACATCCACGCCGCGCACATTCTCAAGCAGTTGGAAGTAGACCTCGCCGTCGGCAAACCGTTGCAGCTTGGCCTCGCCCACCGGAACGCCGATGTGCGCGCCGATCTTGCGTGCCAACTCCGGATTCGCCGTGCCCGAGAAGAGCTTGAACCGCTTGTCCTCGCTGAGGCTGCGGGCGCGTTTGCGCTCCGGGGCCGGCTTTCCGTCTTTGCTCTTGCCTGCGTCCTGCGCGGCTGCTTCCCTGGCCGGTTCCTTTGTCTGACCATCGCGCTGGGCAGCGGGTTCGTTGGCCCCCTGCCTGCCTTCTTCGGTAAGTATTGCTTCCGTTTCCATCTGAAGACTCTCCTAAGCTGGTTTGCTTTGGCTGCTTCTTTACAGTAGACAGTGGACAGTAAACAGTGGACAGTGATCCGGGACGTGGCTGGTGATCTTCTACGGCCCTCTTACTGGTGCTGTCTTACTGTCTGCTGTGCACTGTCCACTGTTCACTGATTCTTGGCTGGGCGACTAGGATTCGAACCTAGACAAGTGCCTCCAAAGGGCACTGTCCTACCATTAGACGATCGCCCAACTTACAACCCTTTTTCCCAACCCTTGCTTACCCAGCACACGTCTTACGTGTAAGGAAAAACCTACCTAAGCAGCCGTTGGCGAGTTTCTCCCGCGCAACAGAGCCCTGTCAATGACTTATTCGAGAAGCATTTGACGCCAATACTCGGCGCGCGGCAGGGTGCGTGTGATGCGCGCTTCCGCCCCAGAAATCTGCTCCTTAACCCGAGCAGCCGCTGCTTCCGCATCTCCTCGGGATTGGTACAACCCGAAGAGCGCCGAGCCGGACCCCGATAAAGAGGAATGCAGGGCTGCCTCCGGAGTGTCCGAGGCCGCAAGAATACGCTTGATTTCGCTGAGGGAAGGATGCTGTGGGAAGACGACTCGTTCGAAGTCGTTCTCAATCCAGCTCGTAATCCCGGTGCGGACAAGCCCAGACTCGTGTTTCGTCTCTTGCGGTCTGGCGGCCAGGTCCTCCCCATTGGAGAGGACACCGGAGGAGCCTGCTCCCCTGCCACCCTCCGGGATGTACCCCGAAAAGGCGCTGGCATAGGCGCGGCTCAACTCATTTAGTTTATCTTTACTGGCCTCCGGGGTCAAATTCTCCTGGATGCAGAGCGCATCCCAGTCTTTGAAGGCCTGCGCAGTAGATACTCCGATTGCGGGAACGGCTATTACGCACCAGACCGGGTCGAAATCCGGCAGCGGATACACCACCTGCCCCCGATCAAGCCCAAGTACCGTGCCGCCGATCAGAAAAAGCGGCACATCGGAACCCACCTGCGCAGCAAACTCCAGCCGCCTCGCGACCCAATGGGTCGCCGAAATCTCTTTTGAACGATCTGACTCCCTGACTCGCTGACTTTCTAACCTGCTAACTCGCTGACCGGCCGACCCACCACAGCCCTGGGTGCCCCACCCTTCGGGCGTTCTTTGCCCGAAGGGTGGGAGAGCACGATCCCCAACCCCAAGCTCCTTCTCCAGCCCCACCAGTGCCGCCACCGCATTGGCCGAACCCGCGCCCAGTCCGCCCTGCACGGGCAGCTTTTTTTCGATGTGTATTTCGACTTTGGCCATGGCTCCAAGCTCTTCCAGAGCCAGTGAAACCATCTTCCAGGCCGTATTGCGGTTGTCTGTTGGAACCCGGCTGTCATTCGAGGTGAGCTGAATCGAGTTGGAGGCGGCGCGCCACGCGGAGACCGTCACGACATCGTGCATCTCAAGCGTCTGGTAAACGGTGGTAAGGGCGTGAAAGCCGTCCGGGCGCGGCGCGCCGATATAAAGGCCGAGGTTGATTTTGGCATGGGAGCGGACGGCGGTAGACATACCGCTTCATTGTAGAAGGGCACGATGGCTATGGGGCCGCATGCCATTCAGCCCATCAAGTAGCGCCGCTCTCCTGAGCGGCTGCACTGGCGGCATCCTTGCCGCCAGAAGCTGCCTGCGGGCCTGGAGGCCCACAGGACAGCCGATCTGGAGATCGGAGCTACTGATTTGCACATAAAGATCGAAGATCAGTGGGTGGTCGAAGTTTCCCTAACCTGAGCGCCGCCGGCCCGCAGGAGGCATGTTTCCAGTTGCGCCCTTGCCGCATCCGGCGGATCGGCAACGCCAACCAGAATCTTTCCCAGCCAAATCTCCGGATCCTTGATGAGTCCTTTGAAGTTCGGCAGCCGCGCGCCGCGCAGCAGTGTGATCAACGTAGTCACAATGGCTCCGAGCATGGTTAGCTCGTAGATAATGATTCCGTTGGTCCACGGCGGCGTAATCGGCATTCCGCCGGTGAAAATTGGATAGGACTTCTGCGACAGCGTGGTCAGCAAATAGCCGCACAGGCCGCCGGCAGCAGCTCCAAGCACCGCCCATACGTAGGGCAGGTTAGTAAGGTGCGAGTCGGCAAAGTCGTAGCCCTCATGCGGCTCGCCGGAGACGATCACAATCTTCTGCTCGCTGAATTTCAGGTCGGCGCTGGCCGAATGCAGCGCATCGACCGCGTGTTGAGCGGATTCCGGATCGGCAAAGAGTGCGTAGACGACTTTCATTCCGGCACATCCGTGGGCAGCGGCCCTTCCAGCACCAGCCCGCGGGGCTTGCGCTTGGTTGGCGCGGTGGTAATGACGCCACCGCCGTGCGGCTGGAGCCCAACCTTCAGCTCCCATATCGAGATCATCGGAACCGCCTTGGAAAACAGCAGGTAGAGCAGCGCCATCATGCCGAAGCTGGAAGCCATCAAAGTATCTTCAACCCAGGTTGGCCGGTAGGTGCCCCAGGCAAAACGCAGGTACTTGTGATCGAGCGCGGGCACGATGATGAGAAACCGTTCCAGCCACATGCCGATAATGATGGTGCTCGATGCGATAGCCGTTCCGGTGATCGTTCGGAATTTTTTGACCGAGAGAATCGGCACGGGAATGACAAAGTTGCACACCACCATGGTCCAGAATATGGGGGCAAAATTCTGGCGAATGCTCGACCAGAAGACATCCATCTCCGACGGCGAGTTGCCGTACCAGGTTGTCAACCGCTCGGCAAAGGTGAAGTAGAACCAGAGCAAACTGGTCGTCAAAAGCAGCTTGCCGAGATTATTGAAATGCAATGGCCGCAAATATTCTTCCAGGTGCAGAAACTTGCGCAGCAGCGCCATGGTTAGGATGAGCGCCGCGATGCCGCTGAAGATTGCGCCGATGACAAAGTACGGCCCGAAGATGGTCGAGTGCCACATGGGCACCAGCGTCATCGAGAAATCCCACGAGACAATGGTGTGCACCGAGACCGCAACCGGCACAATGGCGATGGCCATGATATGCATCGCAATCTCAAGCCGCTGCCACTGGCGCGGCGTGCCTTGCCAGCCCAGCGCCAGCAGGCCATAGATTTTTTTGCGCAGCCCTTTGGCGTTGTCGCGAACTGCAGCGAAGTCCGGAATGGTAGGCAGATAAAGGAACGTAACGCTGCCGGTGAAATACGTTGAGATGGCAAAGAAATCCCAGGCCAGCGGCGAACGGAAGTTAGGCCAGATACCACGCTCACTGGGGTAGGGAATCATCCAGAAGTCGAGCCACGGACGCCCGACGTGGAACAGCGGCACCGCTGCGCCAATCAGAATTGAAAAGACGGTAATGGCCTCGGCGCAGCGCGTCACAGGCCGCCGCCATGCCGCGTTGCACAGGCGCAAGATGGCGGAGATCAGCGTGCCGGCGTGGCTGATGCCGATCCAGAAGACGAAGTTGGTAATGTCGAAGGCCCAGAAGACCGGCGAGTTGATGCCCCACACGCCGATACCTTCCCATAGCTGATATCCGAGCGCGCACACGCCGGCGAGAACCATGCAGGAAGCCAGCGTGACGGCAATCATATACCGCGAGCTGGTGGTGAAGATCGGCCGCAGCAGATCCTGTTCGATTTGTTCAGCTGTTCGTTCCATCCTGCCAGTTGCCTCGTTCAAGATAGGTGACGTTGGGCTTGGTGCCGAGGTCACCCAGCAGTTTTGTAGCCCGATCGGAGTTTGCCATGCGCGCCACTTCGCTGTTGGGATCATTCAAGTCGCCGAAGACCAGAGCCTTTGACGCGCAGGACTGCGCACATGCGGTGGTGAATTCGCCGTCCTTCAGTTCGCGCCTTTCCGCCTTGGCCTGAATCTCCGCCGACTTGATCCGCTGCACGCAAAATGTGCATTTTTCCATAATGCCGACGCTGCGAACGGAGACATCCGGGTTCAGTTGCAGATTCAGCGGCTTCTCCCACTTTGGATTAAAGAAGTTGAAGGAGCGCACCGTATACGGGCAGGCGTTGGCGCAAAAACGCGTGCCAATGCAGCGGTTGTAGACCTGTCCGTTGAGGCCCTCTTCGGTGTGATAGCTCGCGTAGGTGGGGCAGACGGGCTCGCATGGAGCAGCATCACACTGCTGGCAGAGCACGGGCTGAAAGCGAACCTTGGGATTCGGAAAGTCGCCCTCCCAGGTGCGCTCCACGCGAATCCACTGAATGGTGCGGCCACGCGCGGCCTGGTCTTCTCCCGCCGTAGGAATATTGTTTTCGGAATGACAGGCAACCACGCACGCCTCGCATCCTGTGCAGCGGTCCAGATCCACAACCAATCCCCACTTGTGCGACATCTTCTCTACCCTCTATTCTGCAAACTCCGGAGCCCTGCAATTATCGTGACTCTTCTTCGTGCGGGAAGCCGCTCAACCCGCCGGAGAACAGGACCAGCTTCGCCTGCTCCGGGCCGCCTACGCGCGTGATCTTGACTCTTGTTGCCGCCCAGGCCAACGAGCCTGTGCTCTCTTCCGTGACTGGCGCAAGAATCGCGAGCGGGTTCGCGCCGCGCTCGCTTGCGAATCTCCCAAAGTCTTCGTGCCCCTGGCCGGTTGGCATGGCAACAAGATCGGGCGCGATGCCTGGTGAAAGAACCGCCGGCACGCGCAGGCTGCCTTGCGCGGATTGAATCTCCACCAGATCGCCTTGTTGAATGCCGAGCCTTGTGCCGGTTTTCTGGTTGATCTCAACCCAGCTCGACCACATGGCTGTCGTTAAAACGTCGGGCAGCTCCTGCATCCAGGGCAGGTTCGCGGTGGATCCGTCGCCGAGCGACGGCGAAACATATGGCTGGAAATAGAAAGGGAAATCGGAAGCGGAACCCGCAAACTCCGGCTCGCGTTTCACGTCGGATGCAGTCTTCGAAGGCGCTGCTCCGCTGTGCGCTTGTGCCGCTGGCGAGACTCCAGTTGAGGCGCCAACCCAGCCGCCGTCCTTCTGCACCGCCGGCCAAAACTCGTCGTCCGTCTTTGCGTTGATGGATCCGGCATGAGTGCGCAGTGGAATGAACGCAGCTTTCAGCATGGCATCGAAGCTGGTCCACAGCAGCGCCTTCGCAACCTCTCCGCCAAGCTGATGCGCGAGGCCGAGCAGAACGTCCGTCATGGGGCGCGTGTTATGGAGCGGAGCGACGGCCGGCGGCGCAACGCTGACAAATGCCTGCGTGGATCCGGACTCCGGCTCGCCGTCGAGCCACTGTTCAAGCGGCGCATTGTCGGGCAGGATCAGGTCCGCCTGCGCGCTGGTCTCGTCAATGAAGCTGCCGAAACTCACAATATAAGGTATCTTCGCAATCGCCTCGCGAATCTTAGTTGCAGCAGGAGCGGAGTAGATCGGGTTTGCGTCGTAAAGCAGCAGCATCTGCGGAGTGGATTTCGCCAACGCGGCAAGACTCGCCAGACCGGATTGCGAAGGATCCGGTTTCACTGCGACGTTCGTCGGCACATCCGGCGTAAAACTCAAAATCGGACCAGTCTCGTGATTCGTATCCACCAACGACTCAAGCGCATTCACCGCCAGCGCATTGAACAATCCGTTCGTCTGCGCCAGCGGCGCGCCGCCGATGAATGCAGTGGCCGATCCGCTGCGCGCAATCTCATGGGCCAAGCGAGTGATAACGGTTGCACTAACGCCTGTCTGCTTTTCAACCTCTTGCGGCGCGTATTCCGGCAGGCCAGCGGCCCAGCCGGCGATCTGCGCGCCGGTTCGCGACGCAGTTGCGTGTGGCGTGAGTTTTTCGCTTAGAATCACATGCGCAATCCCCAGCGCCAGCGCGCCTTCGGTGCCGGGCCTGCACGCAATCCATTCGTCGGCGTTGGCTCCGGTCTGCGACATGCGCGATTCCACTTGCACAAACTTGGCGCGACGTCCGGCCCAGCCCTGGCGCATCACTCCGTAGCCAATCGATTGCGACACCGGCGAGTTCCACGTGCCCAGAAAATCCGCGCCGAATGAAATGACATAATCGGCCTGGCCAAGATTCAGCGTCGGTAATGCCGCGTGGCCAAAGCTCAGCAAGTTCGCCTGCCGCAGGACTGCCTCGTCAAAGGGCTCATACCAGACCGCGTGTGGCGCGCCAAAAGATTTCAGAAATTTCTCGATCAATTCACGCCGTTGTCCGCGCAGAGGCCGCGCAAGAAAGGCCAGTACATTCGTCGACTTCGATGTTTGCAGCGTGGAAAGGTGTGAGGATATTTCCTTGATAGCATCGTCCCAGGAAATCTCCTGAAACTCGCCTGAACCGCGCGCGCCGGTGCGCTTGATGGGGTGCGTGATGCGGTCCGGATTGTAGAGCACCTGCAACCCCGCCTGACCGCGAGCGCAGAGCTTGCCCTTGTTCACCGGGCTGCGGGGATTGCCTTCGAGCTTTTTGGCCAGGCCCATCTTGATAATGCCGGTTTGGCCGTTGCGAACCACTTCCGCATCGCCCTGCATCACGCGCACCTCCAGGCCGCAACCGGCGGAGCACAAGGTGCAGATGCCCGGCTTGATGGTTGCAATGCCGGGGACAAGATATTCTTCCTGCACGAACCGGATGAGCTGCTTGTCGGGCGCATGGCATGCGTCGAGCGTAGCCGCTACGCCGGTCAGTGCCGAGATCTTGAGAAAGTTACGCCGTTCCATGATGATCCAATCCGTTAATAATGGCAGGTCGCACAATCGATCGAAACCTGCTTCTGCTTGTGGCACTCTACGCAGTAGCCCATGTTGAGATTTACCTTGCGCTCTGCCGTTGTTTGCTTGGTCATATCGCCGTGGCACTGCACGCAATCCACGCCGGCGCGAATGTGCGGCGCGTGATTGAACCTTACATGCGCCGAGTCGCTGTAGTCGTAAACCCGCATCCAGGGAATGGCTTCTCCACGCGCCTGATACGCAGCGATTTTTTTTATTTCCGAATTGTCGGTATCGATCGCTATGTGGCACGTCATGCACACAGTCACGTTGGGAATCTGCGCCTCCGGCCCCTGATCCACGCCAACATGGCAGGTTACGCACTGCATTCCATTCAACAGGTGAATCTTGTGCGTATAAGCGATGGGCTGCGCCGGGTGTTCCGGGTGGATTTCGAGGAAATCCTCGAAAGCATCCACAACTGAGGGGTGCGCCGGAGTGAACACGCCGCTCGTGACGTAGTCATCCGTCGCTGAAGAGCTGGCCACTTGAGTCGGGAATGCGAAAGCCGCCAGCACGGCAAAGCCGGTGACGCCGACACCAATCAGCAAGCCCTTTCTCAAGTCCATCCTGTATCCATTATTGATAGGGAATAGTCGTGAAATGATCGACATGCCACGAATTCGTTGATCGTAAACGACCCTGCTCTCGGTTGTAAAGGCTGTCGCCGTGCGATTTCGAATCCTCGATCTGCTACCTTGGATTCGATTCCGAATGTTTTTCCACTTTATGCAGCAATCCATTCCACCACCGCGCTCTGACTGCTCGCCACGCACCCGTTGGGCGCTGCGCGACTGGGTTGCCGCTGCTGCGCTGTTTACTTCGACGGCTGCCGTGGTGCTTTGGCAAAACGCGCATGTGGCCGTGCTGTTTGACCTGAGCTACATTCTCAACACCGCCGAGCGAATCGCCCTGGGCCAGGTAGCCTATCGCGATTTTCCGCTGGCTCACGCGCCGCTTACCTTTCTGGTTCAGGCCGCGATCATCCGCCTCACCGGTCGTGTGATCTTTCACCACGTCTTGTATACGGCAATCATCGGCGGGCTGGGCACGGTGGTGGCGTGGAGGATTGCGCTTGACCTTCTGCGGGGGCGCGTGGCTGCGGCCTGGACGACGGCGCTTCTGGTTGCCGCGCCGCTGATTTTCCTCGGCATCTATTGCATTGTGCCCAATCCGGAATACGACTGCGACTGCGGCTTCTGGCTGCTGGTTGCGCTGTGGATGCTGGAGCAACTGATTTGCAGAAAAAGCCTGCTGTTTGCATTTGCAGCGGGGGCGGCGGCTTGCGTTCCGATGTTTTTCAAGCAAAATATGGGCCTGCCGTTTCTGCTGACGGCCGCGGGCGCGGTGCTGCTGGTGCTGGCGGTCAAAGCCTTGCCGCACCGGCAGTCTGGCAATCATGAGCCGGGTGCGAAATCCTTGTTTGCTTTTCTATCCGGCGTGTGCGCCGCGCTGCTGTCTGCGATGGCGGCGATACATTTTACCTGCGGGCTGGGCAATTATTTTCACTGGACAATCCAGTACGCCGGGCAGCGCCGCTTGCCGGGACTCGGGCTGATGCTGGATGCGTATCGCGATCGAACGCTCGTGTGGACGCTGCCCTCAATTGTCCTTGCGTTGGGGCTTCTGCGGGCGGGGCCAAAAAAACTTTGGGCGCGCATGGCTGCCTTTGTGCTGCTTGCCGCGCCGTTCCTATACGCGCTCAGTTCTCTGCTGATGTACGACGATGCGGACGAGCGCGGCGACAGCTTGTTGGCCCTTTGGCCGCTGTTGCTCGTGCTGGCTGCGGCCTTGGCGGTTGCAAATTTATTTGCATTGCGACGGCAAACCAGCCTGCGCTCCTTTTTGCCTCTCCTTTTGCTGGCCGCCATTCACGGCACATTTATGTCGCAGCAGCTTTGGGGGTCGAGTTACGGCATCTGGCCTCTGCTCATTTTGCTCGTCGCCGAGCTGCTGGCATTTCTTGCAGCCTTCTGCGCAGATGAGTCCGTTGCGCGATGGTTCGTTCCCGCACTGGCCGCGTTGATCTCCGTCACCATGCTCGTCTGCGGAGGGTTTTACACCGCGAGCGAGGAGCGGCTCTCTTACGCAAACCTTTCTGACGGACCTGCGGTGCATTCCGCATTTGCCGCGCTCGATGGCCTCGCTGCACCAGGACCGTACTTGTCTGACATCGACGAGCTGCTGCGCTACGCCGCAGCCAACATTCCCTACGACGATGGCATCGTTCTCATCCCCGGCGAGGAGCCCTTCTACTTTGCCACCGGGCGCATACCGCAGTTCCCTGTGCCGTTCTTCGATCCCACCATCGACCCATATACGCCGGCGGAGATTGCAGCGCTGGCACGCTCGCACAATATTCGTTGGCTGATTGTAAAAACAAATACACAGACCAAGGAAGATCCGACGCCGCAGCGCGATGAGATTATCGATCTGCTCCAAAGACAGTTCACGCAGGTGGCAAGATTTCGCGGATACGAAGTCTATCGTCGTCCATAGCCTGCGCCGTCCATAACCGGGCCATAAACGGGCGAAATCATGGGCTGTTGCCGGATTTGGCAACCTGGTTGATGATTCGCTGGATAATGACAACCTGCACATGGATGTGACGGGCCACATCGGGCAGGAACTCGGTGATGAAGTTATCGATGGGGGCGGTTGCCAGTGCGATTCCATAGCGCGCGGCGCTGGCGCGCAGGTTGGCTTGCTGGCCGGGGACGTAGAGATTGCCGATTTCGTCGTCTGCGGCAAAGCCCACCAGGACAGCGTAGTTCACCATGCCTTTTCCGTTGTCGCCCTGCGTCCAGACAATCTGATACTCGGCGTGCAGAATGCGGCGCGCAATGCTTGCGCCGGGCATGCGGCGGTAGTGCGGGTCCTGGTGGGCGATCGACGGAATCAGAAACGTGCCGAAGAACTCGCCCACCATACTCTGCGTAAAGCTCACGCCTACATAGCGGCCATAACCGGGCATGCCCGGCCCGTACGGGGAGTGCGAATTGGCGGCGACCGAGATGGCAGCCTCGCCTCCGATGGTGAGCAGGTTGAAGGGGTCTAGCAGATTTCGCGCGGCCAGGTGCGCCTTTTCGAGCGGCGTGAGCGGTTTGACCTGCGGCCCATTCAGAAATCGCTCATACCAGTTGATCACCGGCAGATCGGGAATGCAGTGAACAAAGTCCACAAGACTGGAACGTTCGCTTGCGGACGGCTGTTCGGATGTTGCACCTGCTTCTGGCTGTGCCCTGGGTGCGTCAGCTGAGGTGGCCGTGCTTGCAGACGGAGTTTTCACCACGCATGGGCTGGGCTGAGATTTCTTCGTTTGCGGTGCTGCTGCAGGCTGCGGAGAGTCAGGCAATGGCGGTGCAGGGCTTTGCGAGATCGCGCAAATTGAGGCGAGGGGAGCGAGCAGGAGTACAAGCAACAGGCCCGCCTTGCAAGGATTGGAGTGAAAGACTGACATCGGCATCATCCCCACCTGGATGGGACGCATCCTGTATGAAAGATAACTCCAAGGGGCTCTTACATAGAGAACCGGCTCTCGCCGCACGGCGCATAGTTGGCATTTGCGGCACTCCTCCATCTGCGGTTGTTGACGAAAGAGATTGAGTTCCGCAGACTAGGAATGGGTGGTTAGACGATAAGATCCCGGGAAAGTTGTCAACGATGAAACCACAGTTTTGTTTCGTGCTGGCTGCGATGCTGTTGTTTGTGGCAGGTTGCCAGCATCAGGAACGAACCGCGCAACTGCCTCAGCCACAGGCAGCGCCGCCTACCGCTTATCCGCAGCAGACGCACGTTGCAGCAGAACAGGCACCGTCTCAGGCGCAGCCACGGTCAGTGGACAAGATTCCTGTAACGCCTGTGCCGCCGGGCGGCGTGAGCGCGGATGACCTCGCCTTTGTGGCCAGCCACAAGCCAATTGCAACGCAGGTGGGTTTTGCAACCTGGTATACCGCTCCATACAAGGGGCGCAAGGCCGCCAATGGCGAGGTGTTCGATAAGTCGGCATTGACGGCCGCGCATCGCACTCTGCCCATGGGCTCCCTGATTGTGGTCACCAATCTTGAAACCCGCCAGTCGAGCGCAATGCGCATCACCGACCGTGGGCCCTTTGTGACCGCCAGGATTTTGGACATGACGCCTGCCGCGGCCAAAGCCACAGGAGTGTACGGCAAGGGCATGTCGCAGGTACGCGTCGATGTGTACCAGACGCCTAAGCCGATCAAGACGGGCGGGCGGTGGTGCGTGCAGATCGGCGCATTCAGAACCGAGACCCTGGCCATCCACCTGAAGGAAGAACTGCTGCGCACCTACGCCGGCTCCAACGTGATTGAGTTCCCCGGAGAGAACAGCTACTGGGTTCGTATCCGCCCGCAAGGCGACGACCGCGAGATGGCCGAACATATCGCGCACCATCTGCACCCCGTCGAGGGGGAAGCGTTTCTTACCCGGCTGGATTAGGGCAAGAAACGAATGCGCACTCAAAGAAGTATCGAAACAATGGTACTATTTCGGAACAGTTGAGATAACATCTGGCGGATCATGAATCCATCAGGCCAGGAACTGACCAATCGGTAGTGGTCTTTGAGGCACCCGACAGTGTTCGATCCGAAGTAGTTGATTCAGGCAGCCCGATTCAACTGACAAGGATTCGAGGGATATCCCAGGGAGGTTCCGTGTTCCGATTTCACTCCAAAAGAGCCCGCACATCCGCCTCCGCGCCAGTGGTACTGAATGCAGAGATTCGATCGTATTTAGTGTGCCTGTATGCAGAGTCCCGGCAGATCCTGTTTCGCATTCTGCTCGGCGAGGCGCTGCCGCAGAGAGAGCCGTTCCCCATGGACCCGGCTCGCACGGCCGAGACACTTCACAAGATTGAGGTGCTCATTGCGAATGACGCACATCTGGATGGGTGCCGCAAGCAGATCGGCGAAAAGTTTCCGTGGCGGCTTGCGGAACTGTTCAATCTGGCGCCCAAGCCATCGCAGGTGCCAGCCAATCGTGGCGCGTTGCCGAATGCCGGCCCACAGTACAACCTCCTCGCAAACGACGCGCTTCGCCAATCCATCCGTGACCACGTGCGCCGCCACCAGGCCATGATGACTGGGCAGCCGCCTGAGCAGGAAGACGTTGAAGCGATGAACGACCTGAAGGGCTCATCCAGGCTGCAACAGCAGCTTGCCTATCTGGTCGACTACACGCCGAACAAGTGGCTGCTGGAGCAGGAGATTCCCATCGTGCTGGAGTCGCGGGCGCGGCGTTTGCATGGGCATACCGCCCATTCCGCAGCTACAGCCGGCGCGGACGCTGCGTCCGCCGGAGCCTCGTCTGTCGCGGCGTTTTCGCGCGGGGAAAATCCCTATGCCTGGAGCGGCAAAGTGGGCAGGCTCAGCGGCCTATGCTTCTCCGGCGGTGGCATTCGCAGCGCCACCTTCAATCTGGGCGTGCTGCAAGGGCTGGCGAAAAAGAATCTGATTCGCCGCTTCGATTATCTATCCTCGGTCTCCGGCGGCGGATACATTCATCAGTGGTTTGCCGCATGGGTCAAGCGGGAGGAAAAGGCGCTTCACAGCCGCACGGCAAGCCCGGGGCTGGATGCCGTCTGCCGCCAGATGATCCCGCTTCCCGACAAAGGCTGCGCGCCGCAGTCGGCTGAGGCCATACGCTGGTTGCGCCGATTCAGCAATTATCTGACACCCGAGGTTGGCCTCTTCTCCGCCGACACCTGGGTTACGTTCGCGATCTGGATACGCAATACCTTCCTGAACCAGTTGATCCTGATCTCGTTCCTGACGTCGCTGCTACTACTGCCTCATCTCTTGCTGCTGCCGGCCGCACAGTTGCCCAGAATCATGGGACAGTCCACCGCATCGGGGTCTGGGTCTGGCTTCGTCGAAGCAATCGGCGGTTACGGTCCATCCGGCCTGCTGATTCTCTTTGTACTGCTCAGTTTCGGAACTCTGGTGCGCAATCTGGCTGCCGGCCTTCTCAATGCACGCAAAGGGTCGGTCTGCAGTACACGCCTGGATAACTACACCCTGTGCCTCAGCATCGTCGTTCCCTCGCTTGTGATTTCCATCTTTGACAGCTTATTTGCTTTCTACTTCAAGCCGTTCGGTGACAATGCGGAGTTGCAACTGAGGGTCGTTTGCATTGCCGGATTCCTTGGCCTGCTCGCGCTCGCTTTGGCGATTACGATTGCCGGCGGCGCAATGAGCAGGCGTCCTGGGGCCAAGGGCGACTCCCAAATGACAAGAGTCGTCGGCTTTACGCTGGCTGCGATACTAGCGGCCGCGGCCGGTACAGCTGTCATCGTCATGGCCAGAAACACGTTTGTGAACGGGAATCCCGTGCACTTCTGTCTTCATACTCCATGCGCTTCGGCTCCGGTCGCCGCAGCATCTTCCACCGAAGTCGATCCGAAGTGGCGTGCGACTCTCGTACTGGGTCCGTTGGTCATCATGATGGTTCCGTTCCTGACCATCATTCTGCAGTGCGGGCTGATTGGCTACGACTTTGAAGATTGGGTGTTGGAGTGGCTGGCTCGGTTGCGTGCCTGGGTGTCGCTCTATGCCATCTCCTGGAGCGTACTGATTGGCATTTCGCTGTTCGGGCATCAGTTGATTCAGTTTCTCATCGACAATGGAAGTCGATGGTTGAACTGGACGGCCATCGGTGGATGGGTACTGACCACGGGCGGCAGCGTACTGGCGGGAAAGAGCAGTTCGACCAGCGGGGACTCCGACGGGGAAGCCAGTCCATCGGCAAGCTCGCGGCTGATGAGCATTCTTACGCAGGTAGGCCCCCCCGCTTACATCCTTGGCCTGCTACTGGTTGTTTCCTGGGCAGCGCAGGAGCTTTTGCTAAAGGTGGGAATCTCCAATCAGACCATGCCTCATGCGACTTTGGCGAAGGCGCTTCTTGTCTTCCTGGTTCCAGCCGTGATCTTTGTCGTCTTCGGCTCGCGGGTCGATATTAACGAGTTCTCCATGCACTCTTATTATCGCAACCGCCTGGCCCGCTGCTACCTGGGAGCCAGCAATGCGGATCGCGATCCCGATCCGCTCACCGGCTTCGACACCGGCGACGTTGAAAACATGCAGCTGAGCACCTTCCTGCCCAGCCACGGCTATACCGGCCCGTTCCCGATCTTTGGCGCGGCGCTGAACATCTCCGTGGGGGAGGATCTAGCCTGGCAGGAGCGCAAGGCCGCGTCGTTCGCATTTACGCCGCTGCTCTCCGGATACCATATCCCCTGGACCGGAGGCCGACCCTCCGGAGAGTTATCCTACAACGGATTTGTTCCTACCGAGCGTTTTGCCTATCGCAATGGCGGCGTGCACATCTCTACTGTTACGGCGGTTTCCGGAGCGGCCATCAGCCCCAACTGGGGTTACCACACCAGCCGCCCCATGGCATTCCTGCTCACCATGTTCAACGTTCGCCTGGGGTGGTGGATGCCGAACCCGCGGCGCTCGTTTCTGGCCTTCGATCCCACCGGGCATCCCCCACACGGGCAAATACCGTTTCCCCGATCGAAATTTGCGCCTTCGCAACTCCTGCAGGAACTTCTGGGCCGCGTCGGAGACGATCAGCAGTATGTGTACCTGACCGACGGCGGCCATTTCGACAACATGGGCCTCTACGAACTGGTGCGGCGGCGCTGCTACGAGATTGTGATCTGCGATGCCGAAGAAGATGATGGCCCCGTATTCGACGGCATCGGCATGGCCATCCGCAAGTGCCGCATCGACTTCGGAGTGGAAATCGATCTGGATCTCTCCAAGCTGGCACACGATGCCGCCACAAAGGCCAGCCCGGTGCACTGGATTGCGGGCACCATCCGATACCCTGAGACGCCGGAAGGCGGCGAAGGCACCATCCTGTACATCAAGAGTTCGGTTACCGGGGACGAAGCCGCGGACGTTTACAACTACCGGCTCGAACATCCAATCTTTCCCCAGGACTCCACGAACGATCAGTGGTTCACGGAGTCTCAATTTGAGGGTTACCGCAGATTGGGCCAGCATGTGGTGGACAAATGCCCCTATCTTTGAGAGGAACGATGGACGAGAGGGACGATGGGCGCTGAGCAAGATCAGCACGAATATCCGGCGCAGTACGAATATATCGTTGTCGGTTCCGGCGCAGGGGGCGGCACGGTTGCCGCGCGGCTGGCCGAGGCCGGATGCTCGGTGCTGCTGCTCGAGGCCGGAGGCGATCCGCGCGAGCTGGCAGGCGGGGATTCTTATCAGCCAGACACAAACCGCCTGCCCTGCGACTACGACGTGCCTGCATTCCACGGCTTTGCATCGGAAAACGAGGCGCTGCGTTGGGACTTCTTTGTCCGCCACTACGCGGATCGTGAGGAGCAGAAGCGCGACTGGAAGTATGTCGAATCGTGGGAGGGCAAAGAGGTCGACGGCATTCTCTATCCCCGCGCCGGAACCCTGGGCGGATGTACCGCGCACAATGCGCAGATCTTCATTTATCCCTTCAACTCCGACTGGGAGTACATCGAGAAACTGACCGGCGACTCGAGCTGGAACCCGGCAAATATGCGCGGATACTTTGAGCGCATCGAGAACTGCCATCACCGGCCCTTCCGGCGCTGGCTGGGTAAACTCGGCATCAACCCCACCCGGCATGGCTGGAACGGTTGGCTACAAACTGAGAAGGAGATTCCCAAAGCGGCGGTCGAGGAAGGGAATCTGTTCAACACCGTTGCAGGTTGCGTGGAAGAGGACCTGACGCTCTCCGGCCATTTCTTCCGCACCGCTCGCGGATTGCTCGAAAACTGGGCCGACCCGAACGATTGGCGCACCGTACGCCAGAACCTTGAAGGGCTCAGTTATATGCCGCTGACAACGAACGGGCACGCGCGGACTGGAGCGCGAGAACGGGTTCTGTCTGCCGCAAAAGCATTTCCCAACTTTACAATCCGATTGAACGCGCTGGTCACACAAATCTTATTCGACGAGACCAATCGCACTGTTGGAGTGGAGTTTCAGGAAGGCGAGAGGTTATACCGCGCTGCGTCAAAACCTTCTGTACAGCCGGGGAGAGTATGCAGTGTCACAGCTTCGCGGGAGGTGATCCTGGCCGGCGGTGTATTCAACTCGCCGCAGATGCTGATGCTCTCCGGCATTGGGCCGCGCGCCGCGCTGGAGCGGCTGGGCATTCCGGTGCGCGTGGATTTGCCCGGAGTGGGGAAAAATCTCCAGGACCGCTACGAGGTCACAGTCGTCAACCGCATGGACTTTGCCGAATGGAAGATATACCAGGGCGCAACGTTCGCGCCCGGCGATCCGCAGTTTGAGCAATGGGAGCAGGAGCGCACTGGAATCTATGCGACCAACGGCGCAGTGCTTTCCGCATTCAAACGCTCGCCGGTGGCCAACGGCACGCCCGACCTGTTTTGCATGGCGCTGCTGACAAAATTCCAGGGCTACTATCCAGGCTATTCGCGAGTCATCCCGGAGAGCCTAAACTATCTCACCTGGGCCGTATTGAAGGCGCATACGCGCAACCGCGCGGGAGAAGTGACGCTGCGCTCCGCCGATCCCAGGGATCCGCCGCTCATCGACTTTCACTACTTTGAAGAGGGCGCGGAAGAGGATATGCGCGCCATGCTGGACGGCATTCGCTTTGTACGCAGGCTCACGGCGAAGTTGAAGCAGCGCGGATCGATTGTGGAGGAGGTTCCCGGTGCGGATGTCCAGAGCGACGAAGAGCTGAGCGCCTTTGTGCGGGCCAATGCCTGGGGGCATCACGCCTCGTGCAGTTGCGCGATCGGAGCGAGAGAGCAAAATGGCGTGCTGACGAGCGACTTCAAGGTGCATGGCATCGAGGGGCTGCGCGTGGTGGATGCGTCGGTCTTTCCCCGGATTCCCGGCACGTTTATCGTGAGCGCGGTGTACATGATCGCGGAAAAAGCGGCGGATGCGATTCTCGCTGCCCGCTGATTTCGAGTATGAGAAGAGGGTAGGCAGAGTACCGTGACTGAATAGATTCGTGGTCTCCCAGGTCTCAAAATCGAGACCTGGGGCACCCATGTTCCTGAGCAGGATTTCAAGAGCACCCGGTCACGGTATTCGTTGCCAGCGCGGCAAGAAATCCATTGACAATGGAGTTGAAGGCGTTCCATAATTCGTTACCCCTTGCAACTGTAATACGGATTCCTGCTAACGATTCCCCCATGGAGAACGGCACAATGACCTATACAGTAGCTGACCTGCTGAAGATGACCTCCGGCCAATTGGATGCGCTTTTTTCTACGGGCACTGTGGGCGACATTCCCAATGGACCCGCGAAAGGCACGGCGATCATTGCCTCCGGCACCATTTACAGTCCCGAGATTGCGGAGTTCGCCAGTCTTTTCGTCTGGCAGGGAAAAACTTTCGATGCCGCAGCCGGCTTGCTCAGAAATCGCATCCTGCCGATGGGGTTGAACGCGATTGTCGCCAGGGTTTACAAAGCGAACAGCTTGCTCGATGGCAAGGAGTGCATTGTTCTCGATTATTCTGAGACCTCGGTGGTTGCCCAATGGATTCGCGACGAGATTCGGCTGATTGCCCCGGACTTTTATCTGGGGCGGGTGTATTGGAGCAACAAACCCCTGATTCATTTCAGCCTGCAATTCGGCGCTGCTGTTTCGACGGATTAACTTCGATACGTCGCACCGCGAGGCGCAAGGCTCTGTTTTGAGCAGTTCCTTCTTCAAGCAAAATCTTGTTTAAGCGAATCCTTATTCTGCGAATTCCAGTTTTGTGAATTCTTGAGGCGCATTGATTCCCAAATGAAGCCGCAATCCAACATTCTGGTGATTGCCCCGCTCAAGCCGGAGCGGACAGCCGATCTGCGCGACTTGCTCGCGTCGATGAACTTCGTTCCGGGAAAAGTGAATCCTGTCAACGCGCTCATCCCTTTCGAACAATTTTCACAACTCCATGTTGCGCGCCTGGTGATCTTGGACGACAAGACGCTGGGAGACATGGAGACAGCCTACGGCGTTGCTGCTCCTTCCTATCCCGCATATCTTGCCTTTCTCGCCGACTTTGACGGAACTGCGGACAACTTTCGCGCCGACTTGGTACGCCTGGCCAAGGACGGCCTCAACAGCATCTTCTCCTGCTGCGCGGATTTTTCTCCGGCCATGGATCTGGCGCAATGGATGAAGGCTCACGATAATCCGCCCGCGACAATCTATGTGAATTGGGCGGGCAGAACGGTGCAGCAGATTCGCGAAGAAAACGCGCTGCGCCTGGCGCTTGAGAACCATCTGCAGGAAAATCAGGATGCATTTGGTTCCAAGAGCGCCGGGCAGGCACATTCGGCGCTTTGCGAGTTTACGCGCGCTGAGATCTCAGCAGGCAGGCTCACTTTGACTCCGCCGCCGGCAACGCCGGTCATTTGGTGGATGCGCAATGCAGCCGATCTTATCGGCGTTCCGCTGATCCTGCTGCTGCTTGCGCCGTTCTTGATTCTGTATCTTCCGTTTTTTATTTTTATGCTCCGCAGCCGCGAAAAGCACGACATGGAGATTGCCCCGCGGCCCGACCCAGCAGACGCGGAACAGTTGGCGTTGATCGAAGACTACGATGTGACCAATCAATTTACCGCCATGGGAAGCCTGAAACCTGGATTGTTTCGCCGCTCCACGCTGGTTTTCTCATTGTGGGTTCTGAACTACACTACGCGCCACATATACACGCGCGGACAACTGGCGCGCGTGCCGACCATTCATTTTGCCCGCTGGGCATTCATCGATGGCAAGAAGAGACTGCTGTTTGCGAGCAACTACGACAGCAGTCTCTCGACATATATGGATGACTTCATCAACAAGGCCGGCTTTGGACTGAATCTTGTCTTCAGCAACGGCATCGGCTATCCCACCAGCCGTTGGCTTGTGCTTGATGGGGCCAAGGACGAGCAGAAGTTCAAGTACTTTCTTCGCCGTCACGAGCTGCCTACCAATGTCTGGTACAAGGCATATCCCGGGCTGACGGCGTTCGACCTGAAGAGAAACACGCTGATTCGCCAGGGAATTGAACGCGCGAACCTTTCTGGCGCGGAGCTTCAGCAATGGGTTGCGTTGTTATAAAGGAGCGGATTTTGAGTGCACCGGTAGATTTTACGGACGTGCAGGGCCTGGTCCGGTTCGGCTACGGCAAGATGACCGAGGCCTGCTACCTGCTGCTCAAAATCCGGCAGCCGGATGCCGCGCGCGCATGGCTCGCCAAGGCTCCGGTGACAACGGCTGAGGAAAGCGATCCGCCGCCGGTCACAGCGCTGCAGATTGCCTTCACCAGTCAAGGTTTGAATGCACTCGGTGTGCCGGACGGTGTTGTTGCGGGTTTCTCTCCGGAATTTGTCTCCGGCATGGCCGGGGAAAAGAATCGCTGCCGCCGGCTGGGCGACATTGGCGAAAACGCGCCAACGAACTGGAACTGGGGTCGGCAGGACCAGATGCCGCACCTGATGGTGATGTTGTTCGCCGCGCCCGGCGGGCTTGACGGAAGGCTGCAATGGATTCGCGATTCCTCGTGGCAAAGCGCATTCGAAGAGATTGCCTGCCTGCCGACCTCGAACCTGGGCGGAAGAGAGCAATTCGGGTTTATCGACGGCATCAGCCAGCCGGTGATCGATTGGAAGCGGAACCGGACGGTTCCCATCAACGGCGATCAATTAATATACGGCAACGTGGTCTCGCTCGGCGAGTTCCTGCTGGGTTATTCAAATGAATATGGCCGATATACCGACCGGCCCTTGCTTGCGCCGACAGACAAGTCCGCGCAGATTCTCTTGGATGCCGAAGATGCGCCGGGCAAAAAGGACCTGGGGAAGAATGGGACCTATGTCGTCTTTCGCCAGCTTGAGCAGGACGTGCGCGGCTTTTGGAAGTACGCCAAGAAACAGTCAGAGCAAGGCCATGGGAAGGGCGACGAAGTCGCCGAGAAGTTGCTCGGCCGCCGGCTGGAAGATGGCAGTCCCCTGGCCACTTTGCACTCCACTGCTATTGAGGGAGTGGGGGCAACGGGAAGGCCGGCGGCTCGCGAAAAGGATGTTCGCCTGAATCAGTTCACGTTCGATGCCGATCCCAACGGTACTGAGTGCCCGTTCGGCGCGCATTTGCGGCGCGGCAATCCTCGCAACGCTGACATTCCCGGCAATCCGAAAGGGCTGATTTCGCATTTCTTGGCCCTTCTAGGCTTCGGGCAAAAAAATATTCGCGCGGATTTGACCGCGTCGGTCCGGTTTCACCGGCTGCTGCGGCGCGGCAGGGAATACGGGCCGGGCCTGGCCCCCGATCAACGAACCGTGGATGCACCGCCGGGCGATCCGGAGCGCGGCCTGCAGTTTGTGGCGCTGAATTCAAATATCGAACGGCAATTTGAGTTTGTGCAGAACGCCTGGATGATGCAGACCAAGTTTGACGGCATGACGGAAGAGAGCGATCCGCTGCTCGGTAATCGCGAAGCCGTTGAAGGCTGCCCATTCACCGACAGCTTTTCCATTCCGCAAGACAATCGGGCGCGCAAGCGTCTGATGAACATGCCGCAGTTTATTACCGTGCGCGGAGGAGCTTACTTCTTCCTGCCCGGAATCCGTGCGCTGAAGTACCTGATCGACGCTGGATCTTAACGACTACCGCTCACCCTCAGGGGAGGATTACGCAATGACCGTTGGTGCGAGGCAAATTCTCAAAAGGTTTCTGATCGCCGTGCTGCTCTGCGCAGTGCTGGTCGGCGCATGGATCTTGATCTGGTGGTTGCGCCAGCCGAAGCCGGGCCATGTGATGGACGAGGCCATGCGTGCGAATCGAACTGCGGCTACCTTTCCGGCCGCGGATGAAGATTACTTCCACGACATGGATGGCGGAATCGACCTGACTGCGCTCGCGCCTGCCGACGATAAGTCCGCACTGATCAAAGGAAGGAACACCTGGCTGGTATGGACCGCGGGCGACGATACGCTGTGGAACACATTGATCGACAGGAGCGCGGGCGCGCTGGATTTTCTCAAGGTGCTCTCCTCGCACCCCGCGCTGCTCAAGGTCGATCCCAAGTTCAGCCGCGACCATCGCTGGGATTACTTCGGGCTTGTCAACGATCCTTGTTTTCAAAAGGCAACCGAGCCCGACCCGCAGCGCTGGGGTCTGTGGCTGGACACGCGCCGCCCCGACTGCAAGCCCGACCCATTCGAGAATGAACAGAAGTATCCCGGCGTAAAGATCGGCTCCCGAGGCACGCAGGTAAATGGAAAGGATTTTCCCGTCGGCTCCTATTACGGATATGAGACAGGTATTGTCGGGCTGCGCATCTTTCCCAACCCGGCCTTCGACGATGCAGCCGCCAAGCACTGGGACGCGGAGAAGTATTACTCAGACCCTTCGTATTACAACGACAAGAAATTGGTCCGGCCTTACCGCGTTGGCATGTCGTGCGGTTTTTGCCATGTGGGCCCGAGTCCGCTGAAGCCTCCCGCGGACCCGAACAATCCCAAGTGGGAGAATCTGAGTTCGACGGTCGGGGCACAATACTTCTGGATAGACAAAATCTTCTACTGGCAGGCGGATAAGACCAACTTTGTCTGGCAGCTCTTTCATACCTCCCGTCCCGGCGCGCTGGACACTTCTTTCATTTCGACCGACAACATCAACAATCCCCGCACCATGAACGCGCTGTATCTGCTCGGCGAGCGGCTTGAACATGCGAGGCGCTGGGGCAAGGAGACTTTAACCGGGCCGCAGCAAAACAACAAGCAACTGAACGACTACATCAGCTCTGGGCCATTGACGAATTACTACAAGTCGCCGGACACGGTCTGGACGCCGCGAGTGCTCAAAGATGGATCGGATTCCGTGGGCGCGCTCGGCGCGCTGAATCGCGTGTATCTGAATATCGGCACGTTCAGCGAGGAGTGGCTGCTGCACTTCAATGCGATCGTCGGCGGCAAGACCGTCACCCCGATTCCGATTGCGGTTTCGCGCAAGAATTCAGCCTATTTTGCGGCCACCGAAGCACAAACGCCCGGCATGGCGCTGTTTCTGATCGGCGCATCGGGTGCCCATCACCTCGCCGACGCTCCCGGAGGAGCTGCGGAGCTGAATAAGGACGATGCACTGGTGCCGAGAGGCAAAATCGTGTTCGCGGAACGGTGCGCCCGCTGCCACTCAAGCAAAATCCCCGTGCCTCCCGCGGACGTACCCGCCATTGCCATGGATCAGGACCAGGGCTGCAACGGCAAAAACTATCTGGACTGCTGGAACAAATATTGGAGCTGGACGC
>Ga0302319_10003727_pt1 | contig 31616 bp, 33 predicted proteins | sample Bog_T0_2_FD_203319 | JGI IMG/M metagenome (GOLD analysis project Ga0302319, IMG submission 203319) | Peat permafrost microbial communities from Stordalen Mire near Abisko, Sweden - Bog_T0_2 | ecosystem: Environmental > Terrestrial > Soil > Wetlands > Peat | place: Sweden: Abisko, Stordalen Mire... | reverse complement strand
GTCTCCTTTTAGCATCTCGAATGCGTACCGAACAGCTTAGCTGTCCGCGAGACCAGCCGTCTCATCCCATCTAAAGCCGAGATCTAAACTCTCTATGAACGTACGGGATGAATCCCGTACCCTTCAAAGTGCATAATTTCTGGACAGGTTCTTACATTTACCGTTCGACGACACGGCATTTTGCGACTCGTGCATAGCGGTCGCGAGAAGACGGGTCAGGCACCGCGAAGCCGCGGAAGCAACGGACTATTCTTGGCAAGTGGACTTCTGGCAACGGCTGTTGGTGCTCTGCAAGCTCAACAGGCGCTAACAGGCCATGCACCATTCCAGCCCTGATTCGGCCCGGTCTTGCGGGTTCCGGTTGGCTGGCTAGTAAGTTAGCAACAGCTCCTTTTACAGGAATTGCCATGAAGATCGGATTTCTGGGACTCGGGACGATGGGGACGCCGATGGCGCTGCGGTTGCTCGCTGCCGGGCACGAATTGTCGGTGTGGAACCGGAGCGAGGAACGTACCAAGCCGCTCATCCACGAAGGCGCCATCGCCGCGGGGACTCCGGCTGAAGCCGAACTGGGCTCGGACGCAGTCATCACCATGCTGCTGGACGATGCGGCGTATGAAGAGGTGCTTTTTGGCGTACCCCGGCTGATCGATGCGCTCTCACCAGGCGTGCTGCATATCTTGTGCGGCACCATCGGCGTGGCCCTGGCCGAGCGGCTCACTGTGGAGCACGCGAAGCGGGGCATCGATTTTGTGGGAGCGCCGGTGTTTGGCACGGCGAGCGATGCCGAAAATGGCCGGCTATGGGTCGTAGTGGCGGGGGCCGACAATGCAGTGGACCGTGCCCGTCCGCTGCTGGAGGCGTTTTCGCGAGGGATCACTGTGGCCGGTAAAGAGCCGAAGCAGGCGTTTGCGATGAAGCTGGGGACAGATTTCTTGCCGAAGCCGTGATTCCTTCTTTCTACGGGCGTAACTCGGAACAGCGAGGCACGATGCTGCTGATGAACAAGGCTGGGTGAGAGTCGAGGTTTCCCGCCCTTGCGATAAAAGAAAATCGCAAGAACGGGGCACGGGGCTTTTGTGGCGGATGCGGCAAAGCGTTCATTGACAGGCTTAACTCGACGCGGCGAGTCAGGCTGTTCCTGGACGGGCCGGTTAAGAGTCGAGGTTTCCCGCCCTTGCGACAGAAAAAAGTCGCAAGAACGGGGCACGGGACATTTTTTGCCGGAACCGGTACGCAGTTCATTGCAGACCTAACTTGCAAGAGACGAATTCGGCTGCTCAGGATAACAAAATTTGTGAGAAGGACTTTGGAGACCTTACTCTAGCGCTTCCCTTGAATCGTCTTGGGGCCGCCACTGCCGAGCTTTCTTGCTTGTCTTTTGGCGGCAATTTCATGCATCTCCTGGCCCATCTTCGACTTGTTGATGGCCATCTGGATGCCTAGGTTGATCAGGTTGCCCGTACACCAGTAGAGTGCCAGTCCCGATGCAAAGTGGGACATGGAGAAGCCGAAGATTACCGGCATCATGATGGCCATCATGCGGCGCTGGTTGGGGTCCATCCCAGGAGACGGCGTAATGAACTGAACGAGGAACATGCTGACCAGGATGATGCCGGGCAGAATGTAGTGCGGGTCGGGTACGGAGAGGTCGTGAAGCCAGTACCACTGCGCCTGCCGCAGCTCAATCACGTTGGCCAGGACGCGGTAGTAGGCGAAAAACAGCGGCATCTGAATCAGCAAAGGCAAACAACCGCCGTACATGTTCACGTTCTCAGTCTTGTAGAGTTCCATCATCTCGGTGTTCATCTCGGACCGCTTGGGGTCGCTCACCTTGAGATGGGCATAGCGCTTCTTGAGCGCATCCACCTTTGGCTGGATACGCATCATCTTCAGCGACGACTTCATCATCATCAGCCGGGTTGGAAGCATGAGCAGGTTGAAGACTACGGTGACGATGATGATGTCCCAACCCCAGTTGGGAACGCCGTGCTCATTGAGATAACGCAGGACCCAGTAAAGCGGTGTAGCCAGAATCGTCATCCAGCCGAACTGGATCAGCGGCTGCAGCGACTGACCTGTCGGCTTTCCGTCCGCGCCCGTGGCATGGGTTGACGCCAGGACGTCCATCGCCTTGGGTCCGGCAAACAGGCGCAGCTTTGTATAGCCACTGGTGTCGCCCACGGCAAGGCCCAGCACGTTTGCCGGCTTCTTCTGGCTGTTGGGATTGCTCAAGTCACTGGGAATCTCAACGCTGTTGTGCAGCGTCACCACCGTAGTGTGCGCCGGGTCTTGGGGCAAAAACGCCGAGGCAAAGTAGAGATCGGTAATCGCGGCGTAGACATACGGCTGGTCGATCGTAGCGTTTCCACTCACCTTGGCGGCGGCCTGGTAGTCCTGCTTGCCGTCAAGGGACCAAGAGAAGTAAGACGGTGTCGGTATCTGGGCGCGCGTTGTGGAGGAAGGAAGAAATTCCTCCATATCGCCCAACCCCGCAGGCCATTGCACCAGTGATCGGACAGGCGCTCCATTGCGCAGGACTTGAGCTTCGACGCCGATCACATAGCTGGCATCGAAGCGGAAGGTCTTCAGTACATCGACCCCGTTGGCTGCGTAATGGAATGTGACGGTTGTAGGCGCCAGGACCAAACCGGTGGCCGAAGGCTGCGCACCATCGACAGTGACCTTGTAGAGGGCCTGATTCACCTGCGACGTCAGCGCCGGTTCGTAGGTGTAAAGCGAAAGCGGGAACCCGAACTGCGCCGCGGCCTGCTGCTGCACCATGTCCAGCGGCTTGCCGGCAGTGTCTTTGTACTTCTTCAGAATCCATTGCTTCACCTGCGCGCCGCGATTGGTGAAGACGATCTTGTACTGCTCGTTCTCGACCGTCGTTTGCGTCTCAAGAGACGCGGCGACCGCCGGCGTGCTCGAGGTAGCCTGCGGGTTCGCTGAACCTGCCGGGCTTGCCCCGCTCGTCTGAACGGCTCCGGCCTGACCCGCTGCTGGCTGCCGCGGCTGCGATTGGGTTTGTGTGGTCGTCGGTTCCGTGGCCGGCTTGGGCTTGAAGAAGTATTGATAGCCCAGTAAAACCACCAGCAACAACACGGCGAAGCCTATCGTGGAGCGCATGTCGCCCCCGCCGCCACCACTGCCGCCGGGGGTGCCGGGCGTCTGAAGATTGGGATTGCGAATTTCTGCCAAAGGATACTTCCTTGTCGTTATGGGCCTGTAGCCAGGCACTCGAAGCAAACGCCCGTCAGGACGCTGCTTGTTCTATGGTAATGGTTCGTGGGGAAAAGGTCTCGTAAGGTCAGCGGGCGGGACAGGATCGAGCCCTCCGCGTGCGAACGGATGGCAGCGCAGCAGTCTCCAGATGGATAGCGCCACACCGCGCGCAGGGCCGTGGGTGGCGATCGCACCCGCCGCATACTCAGAACATGTGGGTAGATATTTGCAGCCACCGGGGCCCAGCGAATGGATCGCCGGGGAAAGCCAGCGTTGATAGAAGGCGAGAGTGGCCAGTAAGATGCGCGTCATAAAGCAGGCACTTCCTGAGACATCTTTGCCGCCTCAGCCCGTGCCTGATGAAGAATACGCACGATCTCTGCTTCAAGTTTCCCAAATTCCAGCGTCAGCACAAAACGGCGCGGATGCAGGATCAGGTCGAAGCCTTCGGGGAGCAGTTCTACGTGGCGCCGCAGGGCCTCGCGCATGCGCCGCTTGATGCGGTTGCGTTCATGCGCTCTGCCGACCACTTTTCCCGCGGTCAGGCCCACACGGGGTCTCGCAGGCAATGGGGCGCTCTCGTAAGCGCGCTGTTGCCGAGCCAGAAACCAGCTCATGGATGAAGAATGCCGCTTGCGGCTGCCCGCATACGCGCGCTGGAAATCGGCGTGACGCTGCAGGCGCGCTCCGGTCAACGATTGAGGCCGAGAAGGAATCGGGGCTTGAATCGGGGAGGGGTGCTCCCTGTCTGACGACTCGAGAGCCGGGCGCGTGGCGCTACGGGGAGGGCTGGTCATACGAATGCCAAAGAGCGCGGATGCCGGAGGAGGTTGATGCCGGATCGGATCGCCTTGGGGTCCACTCCGGCTCAAACAAGACGACTGGCAGACGTGAGAGCGAAACCAGAATTGCTGTGCCCGGTCGATGTCTGCGCGAGATCGCCGCTTTCTGGTGGCCGCGTCGACTTGAGCGTATTGGTTTCGAGGTAAGCCGATTGTGGTTACGCTTTAGTCGCGGAAGCCGGCGCTTACCGAAACACGCTTGCGGCCAATGGCGCGACGGCGGCTCAATACGGCTGCGCCGCTCTTGGTCTTCATCCGCGCGCGGAAGCCATGCGTCTTCACGCGTTTGCGGCGATTGGGTTGAAATGTGCGCTTGGGCATAAAAATGCGCTCCTGTTTCCTAGTAAGAATCTGCGCCTTAACGGCAAGTTCTGAGTATATCGCAGGTTGCGTCCGGAATCCAGTCCAATGTGCTTCGCTGGGCAGAAGAGCGGGTCTTTAGACTGCTCTTTGGCTGCTCTTGCGGAGCATAGGACGCGCGCGATAAGTGATCAATTTTGCACACTATTTTCGTAACTATGGTAATCTCCGGTGCGACATTGAACGCCACTCGAAGTGACCCTCAGAGCGAGTTTCACTACCCTTGGTGCAACTCTCAACTGGCGTCTAAAAGATTGTGAATAGGGCGTTGCAGCGACCGCTAAATGTGCTACTATCGGGACCGTTCAACAAAAGTTCCCAAGCGTCCCACGAAGCGTTTTATCCACGGCCCAAGATCGTAGTTTTCAAGGGCAGACCATCGGCAGCCAAGTACTTGGTCGGTAGAAGGTGGGCACAAAGCAGAATGCTTTGCGCCAACAGAGAACCGTTGCCAAAATCTCGTAGATGAACCGTCCGGCAGTAAATTAGGCGACGCAGGCAAGGATTAGATCGATGGCATTTGCAACTTCGCCGGCAACGGTACTCAATCCCTGGATTCAGATCCTGGCGGCCCTTGAGAAAAAGGTGATTCGCCAGTCCTTTGAAACCTGGCTCAAGCCCACGCGGTATAGCCACGCAACCGGCCGCACGCTGTATGTGCGTGTGCCTTCGCCGGAGTTCCAACACATCGGCGACAAGTACGGCGACCTGATTCAGGAGGCCATCGATCTCCAGTCGCTGGAGTTCGACGACGTGAGCTTCGTCACCGCCGAGGAGGACCCCTCCATTCCTCCGCAACGCCGCGACGGCGGCTTCGGCCCTGTTCCTTCGCATGCGCCCACCGCGCCGCCGCCACCACCGCGCGCCAATCCCCAGCAGGAGCGCTTCGACTGGTCGACAGCCGCGCAGTTGAACCAGCGCTACACCTTCGACGCGTTTGTTATCGGCAACGGCAACCAGTTTGCGCGCGCTGCTGCACTGGCTGTCGCCGAGCGGCCTTCGCGTGCTTACAATCCGCTCTTCCTGTATGGCGGCGTGGGAATGGGCAAGACGCATCTGATGCACGCGATTGGGCACGAGGTAAAACGCCGCCAGCCCATGGCCAGCATCTCCTATGTCTCCGCGGAGAAGTTCACCAACGAGATGATCACGTCGATCCGCAACGATCGCATGACCAGTTTCCGCGATCGCTTCCGCACGGTGGATGTGCTGCTCATCGACGACATCCAGTTCATCGCCCAGAAGGAGCGCACACAGGAGGAGTTCTTCCACACCTTCAACGCGCTGCATGAAAGCATGAAGCAGATTGTGATTGCTTCCGATCGGCCGCCGAAGGAGCTTACGGAGATCGAGGATCGGCTGCGCTCGCGCTTCGAGTGGGGCCTCATCGCCGACATTCAGCCACCCGATCTCGAAACCAAGGTTGCCATTCTGCAGAAGAAGGCGGAGAACGAACAGGTGATTCTTCCCACCGACGTTGCGCTGTTCGTCGCTTCCAACGTTCGCACTAACGTCCGCGAGCTTGAAGGAGCAATGACGCGGCTCATCGCCTGGTGCCAGATGAACCGCATGGAGATCACGCTCGCCTCCACACAGCAGTGCCTCAAGCAGTTCATCGACATGCAGGTGCGCAAGATTACCATTGAGGCCATTCAGCGCGCTGTTGCCGAGCAATTTGGCATGAGAGTCGCCGACCTGAAGCAGAAGAACAATTCGCGCAATGTGGTTGTGCCGCGCCAGATCGCCATGTATTTGGCCAAGCAGATGACGGAAGCGAGCCTGCCGGAGATCGGGCGCCAGTTCGGCAACAAGCACCACACCACGGTGATGCATTCGATTGCAAAAATCGATGAGCAGCGCCGCGCCGACAAAGACCTGCATCGGACGCTGAATAAGCTGCAGGAGCTGCTGAACGGCTAGCGCCGACTAGCAAGTCAGCAAAGAACAGAAGCCCACGTCGTGATCATTCGGCGTGGGCTTTCGTTTCTACTCGTCGCTAGTCCCTCAGTCCCTATCTTTACCTTACAGCCGGCAGCCCAGCCAGCGCCATGGCAATTTCCTCCGCGGGGTAGTCATAGTTCTCCAACTTGCCTGCCGTGTAGTCGATGTAGGACTGCATGTCGAAGTGGCCGTGGCCGCAGAGATTGAACAGAATGGTCCGCTCCTTGCCTTCCTCCTTGCACTTCAGCGCCTCGGTGATCGCGCCGGCAACTGCATGGTTGGCTTCCGGCGCGGGGATGATTCCCTCGGCGCGCGCAAACTGAATTCCCGCTGCAAATGCATCCAGTTGCTGGACGCTGGTGGCTTCAATCAACCCCAGGTCCTTCACGTGCGAAACCAGAGGCGCCATGCCGTGATAGCGTAGGCCGCCTGCGTGAATTCCCGGCGGAATGAACGTCGAGCCAAGCGTATGCATCTTGACCAACGGGGTGAGATGGCCGGTGTCGCCAAAGTCGTAAGCGAAATGTCCCTTGGTCAAGCTGGGACAGGCTGCCGGTTCAACGGCGACTACGCGCGCGTGACACTGGCCTTTGATCTTCCTGCCCAGGTACGGGAAGACCAGGCCGGCAAAGTTCGAGCCGCCCCCGGTGCAGCCAACAATCACATCCGGCTCATCGCCCGCGAGCGCCATCTGTTCCATCGTTTCAAGTCCGATGACTGTCTGATGCAGGAGCACATGGTTCAGCACGCTGCCGAGCGCGTACTTCGTATTCGGGTCTTTCGCCGCCACTTCCACAGCCTCTGAAATTGCGATCCCCAGCGACCCGTTCGTATCTGGAAACTGGGCCAGTATGGCGCGGCCCGACTCCGTCTCTGTGCTCGGACTAGCTGTCACGCTGGCACCGAAGGCTTCCATGAGCGCGCGGCGGTAAGGCTTCTGGTTATAGCTGACGCGCACCATGTAGACCTTGCACTCAAGGCCGAAAAACGCGCACGCCATGGCCAGCGACGAGCCCCACTGCCCCGCGCCCGTCTCGGTGGAAAGCCGCTTGGTGCCTTCGATTTTGTTGTAATAGGCCTGCGCCACCGCCGTATTTGGCTTGTGACTACCGGCCGGGCTCACGCCTTCGTACTTGTAGTAAATCTTTGCCGGTGTATCCAGAGCCTTTTCCAGACGGCGCGCGCGGAACAGGGGCGAAGGCCGCCATTGCGCGTAAACCTGGCGCACCGGATCGGGGATTTCGATCTCCCGCTCCGTGCTCACTTCCTGCATGATCAGGGCCATGGGAAAGAGCGGCGCAAGATCGTCGGGTCCAATCGGCTGCAGCGTCCCCGGATGCAGTGGAGGCGCCAGCGGCTTGGGCAGATCTGCCTGGATGTTGTACCACGCGCGGGGAATGCGATTTTGGGGCAGGTTGTACTGGATGGTTTCCATGCGAAACATCTTACCAGCGAATACGTCCCGGCCTCAGTATTCCCGGGCGCGGCATGTCAAGTTTCTGAGAAATGGGAGACATCCGAAGCCCAGACTACTACCTTTCGCGAAGCTGCGCCGTCAGCGAAATCAATAACAAATTCCGCCGCTTGAAGCGTTACTCTGGAAGAAACAATCGTTTCCGATCTCCCCGGAGAATCATGCCTTCGAGCCACACCCTTTCCCGTCGCAAGTTTTTCGGTGCATCCGCCGCGGTTGCTGCGACAGCCGCGATCGGCGGCGCGCAGGCCGCATCCGCAGAGCGCGCCGCGACGATGCCACCAGCCATCGCTGCTCTGCCCGTCCTTTCCGCCAAGGCACGCCCCTTCACCAACGCAGAGCGCCAAGCCCGCATCGAGCGTGCCCAGCGCCTTATGATCGAAACAAAGATCGACGCCATTGTGCTGGCCAACTCCACCACGTCTTCCGTCTACTTTGCCGACCTGCGGCTCAACGGCGGAGAGCGCCTCTGGGCTCTTGCGATTCCCGCCAAGGCCAAGCCCTTCCTCGTTTGTCCAGCTTTTGAAGAAGGCCGTGCACGAGAGCTGCTCGAGGCCGGCCCGTTCGGGAAGGACGCAGACGTTCTGGTCTGGCAGGAAGACGAAAGCCCATTCGCGGCTCTCGGCAAGGGGCTCGCCGACCGCGGACTCTCTTCGGGCACGGTAGGTCTCGACGAGAACATGAAGTTCGTCTTCGCGGAAAGCATTCGCGCCGCCAACCCGCACCTTTCCATTGTCAGCGCCTCGCCCATCACCGCCGGTTGCCGGATGATCAAGGACGCGCATGAGATCGAATGCCTGCGCCTGGCATGCCGCGCCACACTGCTTGTTTATCGTTCCGTTGCCCAGTCTCTTCAACCGGGCATGACCACCGCCAACGTCCACTCCCTCATTGCCGCCGCTTACCAGCGCGTGGGCTTCGAGGGCGAGGCCAGCCTCAACATCGATGAGTTCACGGCATTGCCGCACGGGTCGCGGCAGCAGCAAACTCTTCGCGAAGGCAGCATCCTGATGCTCGACGATGGCTGCGCTGTCGAAGGCTACACCTCCGACATCACCCGCACATTCGTCCTTGGCAAGGCTACCGACAAAATGAAACGGGTCTTCGACCTGGTCCACCGTGCGCAGGCCGCCGCTGTTCAGACTGCCCGCCCAGGCGTGCCCACTGCGGACGTTGACGCCGCCGCGCGCAAGATCATTGTCGACGGCGGCTACGGGCCCGGCTTTACCTACTTCTCGCACCGCCTCGGCCATGGCATCGGCATGGACATGCACGAGTGGCCCTACTTCGTGAAGAACAACATGTTCGGCTACGATCTCAACCCGCACCTGCAGGCCGGCAATCTCCTCAGCGATGAACCAGGCATTTATATCCGCGGCGAATTTGGAGTTCGTCTTGAAGACGACCTACTTATTACTGAATCCGGCTCCGAGTTACTAACTCCGCAAAGCCCCTCCCTCGAAGATCCTTTCGGTAACATGAAATGAAAACCGCAAAGTCAGGAAGAGCTGAGCAAAAGGTGACAAACGCGCGGCGCGATGGCCTGCTTCTAATGTTGCTTGGCAGCATAGTGTTCGTCCTGCTCGGCGTGGCGCTGGAGGGTGCCGTCCCCAGCAGGAACGTGGATTTCCGTGTGGTGTATTATCCGGCGCGATGCCTGCTTCAGCACCAGGACCCCTATGACCCGATCCAGGTGATGCGCCTTTACCGTGCCGAGGGCGGTGATGCTCCGTCGGATACTGACAAGATTCGCCACATGGTCTCGGGCTATGTCTACCTGCCCAACGCTTTCACTTTCACCATCCCGTTTGCGCTGCTGCCCTGGGGTCCGGCGCATATTCTGTGGCAGGTGCTCATCGTCGCCAGCTACCTGCTGGCGTCGTTTCTGGTGTGGAACCTGTCGGCGCAACAGGGGCCGCTGGCGGGTGGGGCGCTCATCTGTTTTCTGGTCGTCAACAGTGAGTTACTGCTTCTCACCTCCAATTCCGCGGGAATTGTGGTGAGCGTGTGCGCGATTGCCGTCTGGTGCTTTCTGCGCGACCGGTTTGTGCCTGCGGGTATCGCATGCATGGCGATTGCCCTGCTGTTAAAGCCGCAGGATGCAGGCCTGGTGTGGCTCTACTTTCTGTTGGCGGGCGGAGTGCAGCGCAAACGCGCGCTACAGACGCTGCTCCTGACTGCGGCACTTAGCCTGCCCGCGGCTCTGTGGGTAATTCACGCGGTTCCCCACTGGACGCAGGAATGGCACGCAAACATCGCTACAGCGGAGGCGCGTGGAGGAACCAGCGATCCCGGCCCAACCTCTGAAGCGAGTCACGGCCTGGCCATGGTCATCAGCCTGCAATCCGCCATCAGTGTCTTCTGGGACGACCCGCATATCTATAACCCGGCCAGCTATCTTATCTGCGCGCCGCTCTTGCTTCTATGGGGATTCGTCACGCTGCGCAACCGCACTAACCAGAATGCGCCGGCCCGGGCATGGCTGGCTCTCGCGTCCATTGCGGCTCTCACCATGCTTCCGGTCTATCATCGCCAATACGATGCCAGGCTCCTGCTGCTCACGGTACCGGCATGCGTAATGCTGTGGGCCGAAGGCGGTCTGATCGGGCGGCTTGCGCTGCTGGTAAATATGGCTGCGTTCGTGTTGACCGGCGATCTTACCTGGGCAATCGTCCTTGCCATAATCAACCACCTGCACGTGCCCGCGACCGGTCTCTCAGGACAGATGGTGATCGTCGCGCAGGTTTTTCCCGCACCGCTGATTTTGCTAATCATGGCGATCTTCTACTTATGGGTGTACGCGCGCCGGAGCTCCCACTCTCCCTCGTCGACAGAGATTTCCAATTGAGTTCGCGAATCGTTTACGGATGCTCTCAACAAGTGCCTGTTATCGAGCGAGCATTCCCTCGGGCGCTAAGACCCAACTGATTTTGCTTATGCACGGGCTTAGGGAGCATCCTCAATGAGATGCGCTGAGAAGTCCGGAGTCCCATTCGCGAAGAAGCGCCTCCGAATCCAGAATGCGACGTTGACAAGCCCGATGAGTGCCGGTACCTCGATCAGCGGGCCAACCACGCCGACGAACGCCTCGCCGGAGTTCAGGCCGAAGACGGCGACGGCCACTGCGATCGCGAGCTCGAAGTTATTGCCCGCCGCGGTGAACGACAGAGTAGCCGATTGCGCGTAGTTTGCGCCGAGCCGCTTACCCATCCAAAAGCTGACCAGAAACATCATGAGGAAGTAGATGACCAGCGGGATTGCAATGCGAATCACGTCCAGCGGCAAGCGCACAATGAGATCGCCCTTGAGCGAAAACATCACCAGGATCGTAAATAGCAGAGCGACCAATGTGAGCGGGCTGATCCGCGGAATGAAGCGGGTCCGATACCACTCCTCGCCCTTGATCCGAATGAGCACAAAGCGGGTAACAAACCCGGAGACAAACGGAATGCCCAGGTAGATTGCGACGCTCTTTGCGATCTGGGCGATGCTGACGTCGACGATGCTTCCTTGGAGCCCAAACCACTTTGGGAGCACAGTAATGAAAACCCAGGCATAGAGGCTGTAGAAGAGCACTTGAAAAACACTGTTGATGGCGACGAGTCCAGCGACGTAATCTGTGTCGCCATCCGCCAGCTCATTCCAGACCAGGACCATCGCGATACAGCGTGCGATGCCGATCAAGATAAGGCCGCGCATGTAGGCAGGTTCACCGCGAAGAAAAACTATCGCAAGGACGAACATGAGCGCCGGCCCAATGATCCAGTTCTGTACCAGCGACAGTCCCAATACCCGCTTGTTGCGAAAGACATCGCCCAGCTTCTCGTATCGAACCTTCGCCAAAGGCGGGAACATCATGATGATCAGTCCGATGGCGATGGGAATGTTTGTCGTTCCACTCTGAAAGCGATTGACGAGCCCTGCAGAGCCAGGGATAAAGTGGCCGATCCCCACTCCAATCGCCATTGCGAGGAAGATCCACAGAGTAAGGAAGCGGTCAAGGAAAGAGAGCTTTTTCCGTTGCAACGGAGCGCGGGTCTGGCCCTGCGTATACGGTTTCCTGGACATGATCATCTGGCCTCGGGTGCCATCGAACAATCGACAGAAACGGGTAAGGGCGCGCCTTGAAGAGCGACGAACTTTGCCGGACTGCAGCAGGCCTTGGAAAGACGCGTCCGGTCCGCCTGCATGGCCCGTTCCTCTTTCAACCACCCAAGCGTCTGGCGCAGCACCTGAGCGGCGCCGATATTCGGCGGCATGACAATGCGATAGTGCATCCATTTGCCGTCTCGCCTGGCTTCAACGATCCCGGCCCGGCGGAGATAGGCCAAATGCCGTGAAATTTTGGGTTGTCCCTGCTCCAGAATCTCCACAAGGTAGCAAACGCAGATCTCCCGATCTCCCATCAAGTTGAGCAAGCGGAGGCGGGTCTTGTCCCCCAAAGCCTGAAAGAAGCGCTCCATATTGAACGGTGTCGATTTTCCTGCCATGCCTTTCTTATACGCCTTGACGAATATGTATGCAAGGCTTATAGTCGTTTTGGCGAATATGTTTCTCCAGGCGCTAATCATGACAGAGCAGATACTGGAATCGGTCAAATCGAAATACGCGGCGGTGGCAGAGAGTTCACTGTCGAGCGATAATGCAGGCGTGAAGGCGGTGGCGGAAGCCTTCGGCTATACGCCTGAAGAGCTTACGTCTATTCCGGCTGAAGCAAATATGGGTTTGTCCTGCGGCAATCCCACGGCTACCGCCCACATCAGACCCGGCGAAGTTGTCGTCGATCTCGGCTCCGGTGGTGGGCTCGATGTCTTTCTCGCGTCGAAGATGGTTGGACCGGAAGGCCGAGCCATTGGAGTCGATATGACTCCGGCGATGATTGAGCGGGCACGTGCAAACGCCAAAGCTGGTGGTTACACCAACGTCGAATTCTACCAGTCCACCATCGATCGGATTCCCTTGCCAGATGCTTCCGTCGATTGTGTCATCTCGAATTGCGTCCTGAACCTGGCTCCCGACAAGCCCGCTGTCTTCCGCGAGATTGCCCGCGTTCTGAAGCCAGGCGGCCGGGTCGCGGTCAGCGACATCGCCTTGAAGCGCGAACTTCCCGAGGCTGTGTCCAAGAGCATCGCCGCCTACGTCGGCTGCATTGCCGGAGCCATCCCGATCGATGACTATCGGGCTGGACTGCTTGCCGCGGGCTTCGAACATGTGGAGATCGTGGACAGCGGCGCGGACCTGAATGCGTACGCCAAGGTCGAGAATCAAGCCGGCTGCTGTTCCCCAACGATGGATGCTTCCAGCCCGTTCCAGGTCATTGAAGAGCCCTGCTGTGCTCCTGTGCCCAGCGCATCGGCATCTCTCCATGAGGAACTGAAGGCGCTCCTCTCGCAATACGACATCAACGCGGCTGCGGCAAGCGTCAAGGTGTACGCAATCAAGCCGAATCAAAGCGCATAAGCCCGCTTCCAAGTGCGAAAGGACGCTGTCATGGCGCACTACAACGTGTTGTTTCTCTGCACAGGGAACTCAGCCCGCTCGATCATGGCTGAGGCGATCATGACCCGCAAAGGCAAATCGAACTTCACTGCCTACAGCGCCGGAAGCCATCCGTCTGGTACCGTGCGGCCAGAGGCCATTCGCCAGATTGAGAAGGCGGGTTTGAGCATCGCGAATTTTAGGAGCAAGTCTTGGGATGAGTTTTCGGTACCCGGCGCACCGCCACTTCACTTCGTCTTCACCGTCTGCGATAACGCGGCGAATGAAGTCTGCCCTTTCTGGCCGGGCCAACCGATGACGGCTCACTGGGGTGTACCCGATCCAGCAGCTGTGCAGAGCACGCCCGCGGAGATCGAGCGGGCTTTCGCGAGCGCATTCGCTGTACTCGACCGGCGCATCAGCCTTTTCCTTTGCCTGCCCTTGGCATCGCTTGAGACCTTCTCGCTGCAGCGGGAAATCGACAACATCGGAAAACAATAGCAAGGAACGAGGGACCGTGATTAAAGTCATTTTTGCCTGTGTTCATAACGCCGGACGCTCACAGATGGCGGCAGCCTTTTTCAACCAACTGGCTGATCGGACCAGAGCTGAAGCAGTCTCCGCTGGTACGGAGCCCGGTCTGCGTGTTCATCCGGAAGTCCTCGCCGCCATGCGGGAGATTGGCATCGACCTAAGCAACGCGAAGCCGCAAAAGCTGACAGAAGGGCTAGCGCAAGATGCGAGGCTCCTCATCACCATGGGCTGCGGCGACAAGTGCCCCTATGTGCCCGGTCTGCGTCGCGACGATTGGCCTCTCCGCGACCCCAAAGGACAACCTGTGGAGGAGGTTCGTGCTATCAGGGATGAGATCCAGGTAAGGGTGAAATCGCTGCTTGACCAGGAAGGGCTCGGCGCTATCGAGAGGTAGGCTGAACTGAGGTTCGGGAGTCAGTTGCCGCAACCCAACTCGAATCCCCACGGTCGGCTGCCCTGGAAATGTACCCGGCGGGTCGTCCGTAAATCGAGAGAAGCTGCAGTCTGTATGGGCGTTTACGGATGGAGATGGAATGCGGATTTAGCTGCTGGATGCGCTCGGCGGCATCAAGCCGGGGCCCTTCATCGAAAGGAACACTCCGGGATTTGGCCCGTCTGGGCCTTGCGAACAGGCTTCTCGCCCTCGACCACAAAGGCGGTTGGACCATTTGGCGTTAGGGAAACCCTCGCCAGCCTTCTTTCCTGTTTCCTCGTCTATGCGGATAGGAAGCCACGAACATTTATACGCGTCCGCCCTGGATTCCCCTGCGAACGCCTTGGCGGCAAGGCTATTTCCGGGTATACTGGAGATTCGGCAAGCTGCCGGTGCCGTGTGTCTATACACGCCCCGATAGCTCTGCCGGAGGAAACGCCGGTCTGAGCGCCCATTGAAACAGCGCTCTCAGGGCTTTAACCCGGCAGCACGAAGCACAAAGTTTGGAGCGAAGTCATGGCACAGGTATGCGACATTTGCGGCAAAGGCCCGCAGTTCGGTAACAACATCTCTCACGCGCACAACGTCTCGCGCCGTCGTTGGAGCGTCAATCTGCAGGCTGTCAAGGCCCTTGTGAATGGCGCCTCAAAGCGCATCCGTGTGTGCACCAGCTGCATCAAGAGCGGCAAGATCGCCAAGGCGCCAACAATAGCCGCGAAATAGCCCACTCGGTTTCCCTCAATTCAAGCTCGGCGCGAACCCCGTCCTCGTCCGGACGGGGTTTTATCGTGCAAACTGGCTTTTTCTTGAGGAAGAAGCCACCAGGCTTCCAGGCCTCTGTGAAAAGCAGAATCGAAAATGCTGCAACGCGCCTTCCGCCGCGAACGCTACCCCTTCTCCGCGTCTGGAGCCCGCTCAAACGTCAGCGAGGCGGAGTTGATGCAATAGCGCAAACCAGTGGGCCGCGGTCCATCCGGAAACACATGCCCCAGGTGCCCTCCGCACCGCGCGCACGTCACCTCAATGCGCCGCATCCCAAAACCCCGGTCTTCGTGCTCAACAACAGCCGTTGAATCCGCCGGCAGCATGAAGCTGGGCCATCCGCACCCGGAGTCGAACTTGGCCCCGCTCATGAACAGCATCGCCCCGCAACCCGCGCAGTGGTAGTCGCCGGTTTCGTGGTTCTCCGTCAGAATCCCGGTGAACGCGCGCTCCGTGCCCTTCTCCCGCAGCACGTGATACTGCTCGGTAGTCAGCAGCGAGCGCCACTCCGTCTCCGTATGCACAACCTTGTCCCCGGCTTCACTCAAAGTGACCTCCCGCTGTTGCGCCTGGTGCTCGCCGCGCTCCCATTGGATGCTCGCGGCTTGAGGAAAGTAACAGCAGCCTGTGTTCAGACTTCCGCGACCAGGTCGATTTCCACCAACACATCCTTGGGCAATCGCGAAACCTCAACAGTCGTGCGCGCAGGCGGAGCAACACCTTCCGGCGCAAGATAAGCGCCATAGACCGCATTCATCGCCGCGAAGTCATTGAAGTCCTTCAGGAAAACCGTCGCCTTGACCACCTGCGCCAGGCTCGACCCCGCCGCTTCCAGAATCGCCTTCAGGTTTTCCAACACTCGAGTGGTCTGTTCCGTGATCCCCGGCGCCACAACCTTCTGGGTTGCTGGATCGAGCGCAATTTGCCCGGCCGTAAACACCAGGTTGGCCGCCCGTATGCCCTGCGAGTAGGGTCCAATGGCGCCCGGAGCCGATGTGGTTGCAATCGCCGTTTTGGTCATGCGTCGATTGTAACGGCTAGAGCTTCGGGTGCCCCAGGTCTCGTTTTTGAGATATGGGATAACATCGCCTTCATCTCCTCACTGCCAAACCGCCAAGAGCCCGCCGGAGATGAGCAGTCCCACCAGCCAATAGCCTGTGTTGATTGCGAAGAGCTTGAACGGACGCCCCTCGTAGATGTAGCTGGCGCACAGCGGCGCGGCGATAAAGCCCAGCCACAGGATGAACCCGATGAGAGCACCCCAGCCAATGGTTGCCGCCCCCGCCCAAATGACTACGTGCGCCAGCATGAGCGAGGTCACCAGGCTACCGATAAACGACGCAATCATGCCGGCAATCATGCTGTTCTTTTTCGTCGAGCCCGGACGAACAAAAACCATCGCCATCCACGGCTTGGCAAAGAGCGCCGGAGAATACCAGGCAGCGCCCAGGAACCATTGAACCAGGGCCGATACCAGGATGGCCCAATGGTTGAAGTGAAGATGGTGCATCGAGGAGCCTCCATTTCGAATGTGAATCCGTCTCCGAACGACCGGGAAGCCCGGAAGATGGGCAAGCCTGCCTGCGGCCGGTCCGGAGCCGTGCCCTTGACTCTGCCGCAGCCGAACAGGCCGTGTCAAGAAGAAACACCCTGCCGTTCCTCAGATTTAACGCCGCTTCAGCGCTTCCAGCTCGTCCAGCGTTCGCGGCCAGTCGGAGCCAAGCAGCCGCGACAAGCTGCGGTCCGCCAGCACCTTGCCTCCCGTCTGGCAGCGCGCGCAGTAGTTGGTTTCGTTGTCTGCGTAGCGAATCCGCTGCACCCTCTCCCCGCAGCGCGGGCAGGGCTGGTCAAACTTCCCGTGGACGGCCATCTCCGGGCGGAATGCGGTCACCCCCTCGGGAAAGGACTTCTCCGATTCCTTCTCCAGCCTGTCCATCCAGATCGTCAACGTGGACCGTGTCGCCGAAAACAGCCTCTCCCACTCCTCCGGTTTCAGCTTGTGGGTAAGTGTGACCGGCGAAAGATGCGCGGCGTGGAGGATCTCGTCGGAGTAGGCATTGCCAATGCCGCTCACCAGCCGCGGATCGGTCAGGGCCCGTTTGAGTGTGCGATTTTCCAGCGTGAGCGCCGCGCGAAAGCCGTCCAGATCTGTGGAGAAAATCTCTATTCCGCCTGGATCGACCGAGTACAGGCCTTCCTCGCCGCGCACCACATGGAGCGACGCTCGCCGCTTGCTTCCGGCTTCCGTCAGCGTCAGCGAACCCGCAGGGAAATCGAACGCCGCCAGCGCATTCCGCCCCGCCAGCTTGGCTTGCGGCGGCTTCCAGTGCAGCCGCCCCGCAATCATCAGGTGGAGAACCAGCCACAGATCGCCCTCGACGCCAATGGCGATGCGCTTGCCGATACGGCGGATAGCGACAACGGTGCGGCCTTCGGCGCTTTCGAGCGGCGGATCGACGGTGCGCAGGAGGAACACGCTCGCCAGGCGCACCCGTTCAAGCGTCTGCCCCAAGATGCGAGCCTCCAGCGCAGAAATATAAGCGGCAATGTCAGGCAATTCCGGCATTCCCTAAAGAGTGCATCCAGAGCGCTCATCTCCGCAATGGGCAATTGTGGACCGTTTCAACTCGTTCCTGGAACAGAGGCAGTAGGGGGAGCTTGCTGTCCCTACTCCCGGCAGGGAGGAAACGAGAGTAGCCCCGGATGAAGCGTAGCGAAATCCGGGGTGATCATCACCAAGGAGGGTGCGTCCCGTAGGGTCGCGGCGAAACCATCCGACTAACCGTGCGCATTGGCCCCCACGTTATCCCAGAATCGCATTATCGATCAGCCGCGTCGCTCCAACCCAAGCCGCCACGGCGAAGAGCGACCCAGGCACCGCAATCTCTACCGGCTCAAGTGTCGCCCAATCCACCAGCGCGATAAAGTCCACGCGAATCTCCGGCACCGCTGCAAAGGCCGCCTGCGCGGATTCGATGAACCTGTCGGGCCGCCGCTCGCCGGATGCAAAAAGCGCCTCTGCTCCGTGAATGGCCTGGCTCAGGGTCAGCGCCCACGCCCGCTCTTGCTCGCTCAGGTAGACGTTCCGCGAACTTAACGCCACTCCATCCGCCTCGCGAACGATGGGGCAGACGACGATCTCCGTCGCCAGCCGCAGGTCGGCAACCATTCGACGCAGCACGGCCACCTGCGCGGCGTCTTTCTGCCCGAAGAATGCCCGGTCCGGCTCAGCCGCGATCATCAGCTTGGCCACCACGGTAGCCACGCCGCGAAAATGCCCCGGCCGCGATTTGCCATCGAGGCGGGAACTCAGGCCTTCAACGTCAACGAAGGTCGCGGCGCCGGCAGGATAGAGTTCGTCCACCGACGGGGCAAACACCACATCTGCCCCTTCGGCCTTGGCCAGCGCACAGTCAGCCCCAAAGGTGCGCGGATAGCGCGCAAAATCCTCATTTGGCCCGAACTGCGTGGGATTCACGAAGATGCTCACAGCCACAAACCCAACCGAATTGACTGCCGCGCGAATCAGCGAAGCATGTCCCTCGTGCAGCGCGCCCATGGTCGGCACCAGGCCAATCGTGTTTCCGCCATCGTTCCGTTCCCGCCGCGACCACGCGCGCAATTCCGCGACGGTGCGAAGAATCTCCATCAAGCCTTCCTCAGCGTATGCGCCTTTTCCGCAGCGGCCATGCTCTTCTTCGCCGCCTCAGGCAAGTGGTAGCTCTCCTCGTCCGATGGGAACGCCCGGTGCTCCACATCCTCGCGATAGCGTTCAATCGCGGAGCGAATCAGAGACCCCGCATCCGCATAGCGGCGCACAAACTTGGCCGCCGGCGCGAAGGTCAGGTTCAGCAAGTCGTGGAACACCAGAATCTGCCCATCGCAATCCGGCCCCGCGCCAATGCCAATCGTAGGAATCGGCAACTCGGCGGTGATCTCCGCAGCCACCTCGCGTGGAACACCCTCCAGCACCAGCGCTCCGGCTCCCGCGTCGGCCAGCGCCTGCGCGTCAATTCGAAGCTGCTTCGCAGTCTCGGCGGTACGCGCCTGTACCCGATATCCGCCCATGCGGTGAATGCTCTGCGGAGTCAGCCCCAGGTGGCCAATTACCGGAATCTCCGCCTCGGTCAGCGCACGCACCAGCTCAACGCGCGGCCCTTCAATCTTGACGGCTTCGGCGCCCGCCTCTTTCACAAAACGGACGGCGTTCGTGAGGCCTTCAGCTACTGTTCCGTGATAGCTGCCAAACGGCATGTCGGCCACCACCAGCGCCCGGCGCACGGCTCGGCGAACAGCTCGCGTGTGATGCAGCATCTCGTCGACGGTGACAGCCAAGGTATTGTCGTGGCCCAGAACCACCATGGCCAGCGAGTCGCCCACCAGCAGCAGGTCGATTCCGGCCTCGTCCGCCAGGCGCGAAGACGAGTAGTCGTACGCCGTGAGCGCGGAGATGGGTTTACCCTGCCGCTTCATCTCGGACAGTGCGGGAACAGTCACTTTTGTGATGGGTAGGCCGGTCGAGGCAGAACTTGGAGTCCCGGGGAAGTTGGTAACGCTCATGATTTGTCTCCAGTGCCGCTCCGTAAACTCAGGATGCGGCCCGAACAACCCAAGTATACGCCCGCCAGCACTCCCCGATGCAACGCCGCCGTCCCATTTTTGCCTTGCAAGTCTGCACGTCGGATGCATTAGAATCCCCACACCCAGCACCGGTCATCTGGATGGGCAGCGAGGTCGATTGAATGCCGAAGTGGGTCATTGAAAGAGAGATTCCGGGAGCCGGTAAATTGACTCCCGAACAACTGCAGGGAATATCGCAAACATCGTGTGGCGTGCTGCGCGAGATGGGGCCGCAGATTCAGTGGCTGCACAGCTATGTCACAGACGACAAGATCTACTGCGTCTACATCGCCCCGGATGAAGAGACCGTCCGAACCCATGCCCAAAAGGGTGGCTTCCCCGCCAACCGCGTCTCCAGGGTTCGTACCATCATCGATCCGACGACCTCCGAGTAGCCAGGTTGCGGTTCCCTGGTCCAACGCTGCACACTGGAAGTCACCATGCTGTCACCGTTGGTCACAGGGATCTCTGCCGGGCTGGGCGCAGTGACCACACTCGGCCTCGCGGCGGGGGGCTGCGCCTATGCGGCCATGTGGCCGACTTCGCAGCTCTTTGGCCGCACCCTCACTGCGCCTCGCCGCCCTGGCGAGCTGGCGCTCACCTTTGACGACGGCCCCAATCCCGCCTGCACCCCGCGCCTTCTCGACATTCTTGCCAGCCACGACGCACACGCAACCTTCTTTATGCTTGGCAGCTTTGCCCAGCAGCAGCCGGATCTGGTCCGCCGCATCCTTGCTGCCGGACACCTTATCGGCAATCACTCCTGGTCGCATCCCAACCTGGCCCTCACCCCAGCCCGCCTCGTCGACGAGGAGCTGACCCGCACCCGTGAAACCCTCCAGCAGATTGCAGGCGCGCCGATCCGATATTTTCGCCCGCCCTTTGGTGGACGGCGGCCCTATGTGCTCAAGGCAGCAAGGCGGCTGGGGATGGTCCCCGTGACCTGGAACGCCATGACCAACGACTGGGCCGAACCTTTAGCCGATGCCACGGCGGGCCGCCTGATCCGCATGATTGACCGGCTCGAGCGCCAGGGAAGCGCCTCCAACATCGTTCTCCATGATGGCAACCACCGCCAGTTAAACGCCGACCGCAAAGCGTCCGTCTCCGCCGCCGAAAAGCTCCTTGCTCGCTACAAAGCAACCCACCGCTTTGTCACGCTGGACGCGTGGAGCGAGCGGACCTAGCCAGCGACCACAGCCTGAAACGCATTCCGCGCGGCCGCGATTGTCGCTTCCACCTCCGCATGGCCGTGCGCCGTTCCCAGAAATGCAGCTTCAAACTGCGATGGCGGCAGCCACACACCCTGGTCCAGCATGGCGCGATGAAAGCGGCCAAACGCGGCTGTGTCGGACTTGGCCGCGTCGCCATAATCCGTCACCGGGCCTGGCGTAAAGAACCAGGTCCACATCGCCCCCACGCGATTCAGAGTCAGAGGAACTCCAGCCTTTTCAGCCTCCGCAGCGACGCCCTCCGCAACAGCCTTCGAGGTGGCTTCAATCTTCGGATAGACCTCGCCTCTGTGCTCCTGGAGGTAGCTGACCGTCGCAATGCCTGCCGCCATGGCCAGCGGATTCCCGCTCAGCGTTCCAGCCTGGTAGACCGGGCCAAGTGGCGCCAGCATGTCCATCAGTTCCCGTTTCCCACCAAACACACCCACCGGCAACCCGCCGCCTACAATCTTGCCCAGCGTCACCAGGTCCGCATCGATTCCATACAGCTCCAGCGCTCCGCCCAGCGCCACGCGAAACCCGCACATCACCTCATCGGCAATCAGCAAGGCCCCTTCACGCTCCGTAATCGCTCGCAGCCCGGCCAGGTAGCCGGCCGCCGGCGCAATGCACCCCGCATTCCCCACTACCGGCTCCAGAATCACCGCCGCAATCGCACCCCGGTGCGCCGCGAAGGCCGACTCAACCGCGCCCAGATCGTTGTAGGGCAGCGCCAAAGTGAGCCCGGCAATCTCCTCCGGCACTCCCCCCGACCCTGGAATGCCGAACGTCGCCACGCCGGACCCCGCCTTGACCAGCAACCCGTCCGCATGGCCGTGGTAGCAGCCTTCGAATTTCACAACGATCTTGCGTCCCGTCGCCCCCCGCGCCAGCCGGATCGCCGACATGGTAGCCTCTGTGCCCGAGCTGACAAACCGCATCTTCTCAATGGCCGGATAGCAAGCAATCACCCGCTCCGCCAGGTCAGCCTCGGCGGCCGTCGATGCCCCAAAGCTGGCCGAGTTCCGCGCGGCCCGCTCAATCGCCTCCACCACAGGCGGAAACGCGTGCCCCAGAATCATTGGCCCCCACGAGCCGAAGTAGTCGATGTACCGGTTGCCGTCCGCGTCGTAGAGGAAGGCGCCTTCAGCCCGCTCCACGAAAGGAGGCGATCCACCCACCGCCTTGAATGCCCGCACCGGCGAGTTGACGCCACCGGGGAAGAAGCGCTCAGCGCGCTGTTGAAGTGCCAGCGATCGTGTGCGAACGGGTGCTGCAATCTTCGAGCTCATCGTGGCTCCAGTATAAAAGATTGACGTTTGCCCCTAGTATCGAAGATTGAAGCTTGCCGCCGGCCGAATTGAATCGCGGCACTCTATCCTTTCATCTCGATAAGTGTGAGCGATCTCGACAACATCGGCGACCGCCTGCTGGTCATCTTCGATGGCCATTGCGGCTTGTGCAACCGTTTAGTGCGCTGGTTTTTGAGGCGCGATCGCCAGGACCGGCTGCGCTTCGTTCCTTTCGATTCGCTCAAAGCAGCCGGCCTGCTAGCCCGCCATGGTCTCGCTCTCAACGTCGCTTCAGGGAAATCCGGCACAATCCTGGTCGCCCAGGCCGTCGACACTCCGGCAGAGCGCGTCTTCGTCCGGTCGGATGCTGTTCTGGTAATCCTCCGCCAGCTCCCCGCCCCTTGGCCGGCCGTCGCCGTCAGCTTCCGGATCATTCCCCGCGCCCTCCGCGACCTGGGTTATCGCCTCGTCGCCCGTTCGCGTTACCGCATCTGGGGACACCTCGATAGCTGCCCCATCCCCACGCCCCAAGAGCGCGCCCGGTTCCAGTAATGCACCGCCGAAACGCTCGAATCCTGCTAGAATCGTCCTTTCCGGCCCTCCAGCCCTCCGGCTCAATGGAATCGCCGCATACTTCATCCGCAGCAGAAAGCCCTCATCGTGCCAGACGAACCCAAATCCAAATCCGTGACCTACGCCGACGCCGGCGTTGACATCAGCAGTGGCGACCGCGCCAAGGAACGCATCAAGTACCTGGCGCAGAAAACCTTCAATCGCAATGTGTTAGGCGGGATTGGCGGCTTCGGCGCGTTGTTCCGCCTCGACCTTCAGCGCTGGAAGACTCCCATCCTGGTCAGTTCTGCCGATGGGGTGGGAACCAAGCTGAAAGTCGCATTCGAACTGGGCATGCACCACACCGTCGGCGCAGACCTGGTGAACCACTGCGTCAACGACATCGCCGTGCAGGGCGCGATCCCGCTGTTCTTTCTGGACTACCTGGCTACCGGCCGCCTTGACCCCGAAGTCACCGAATCTGTAGTCACCGGCCTCGCCGAGGCCTGCAAAGCCAACGGCTGCGCCCTCATCGGCGGAGAAACCGCGCAGATGCCCGGCTTCTACACCGACGGCGAATACGATCTGGCCGGCTTCATCGTCGGCTGCGTTGACCGCGAGAAGATGGTCACCGGCGCAAACATCAAGCCCGGCGACGTGCTGATTGGCCTGCCCTCCACCGGCCTTCATACCAACGGCTACTCCCTGGCGCGCAAACTCTTCTTCGAAGTGGCCGGCTACAAGCCCACCCAATACGTCTCCGCCATCAAGGACAAGGCCGGGGCCGCGCTCATGAAGACTCACCGCAGTTATCTTTCTGTGATCCAAAAGCTTGTTACGGCAGGGGTTACCGTGGGCATGGCCCACATCACAGGCGGCGGAATCTCGGAGAATTTGCCCCGCATCCTGCCCAAAGCCACCGGCGCCCAGGTGGAAATCGGCTCCTGGCCAGTACTGCCCATCTTTGAACATCTCCGCACCCTCGGCCAGGTCTCGCAGGAAGAGATGATGCGCACGTTCAACATGGGCATCGGACTCATCGCGGTGATTCCTGCTGCAAAATTCGCCCGCGCCAAAACGCTACTAGACCGCGCCGAAGAAAAGTTCGACGTAATCGGCCGCATCGTAAAGGGCGACCGCCATGTGCAGTACACGTAGGTTCGGAAAAACTCATTGCTTTGAAAGGGCACGACTTCAGTCGTGCCGTAAATTGCTACGAATAAAAGGGCTTTAGCCCCTGAGGGGAAAATTGGAGTTCGCTTCGAAAGATCGGCCGACCCGTCTAGGAATCCTGCTCTCAGGTCGCGGCTCCAACTTCCTCGCTATCGCGCAATCCATCCGTGAAGGCCGTCTCCCCGGCGTTGAAATCGCCGTCGTCAACTCCAACGTGGCCGACGCTCCCGGAATCACCGCCGCCCAGCAATTGGGTCTGCCGCACGCAGTGCTTGTTTCCAAAGGCCGCCCCCGCGCCGAGCACGACGCCGATGTGATCGCCTGCCTCCGCACCCACCGCGTCGATCTCGTCTGCCTCGCCGGCTACATGCGCCTTCTGTCCCCCGACTTCATAGCCGCCTTTCCCAATCGAATCCTCAACATCCACCCATCGCTTCTGCCGGCCTTCCCCGGCCTTGAGGCGCAAGAGCAAGCCTTCGACTACGGCGTCAAAGTAGCCGGCTGCACGGTTCATTTTGTCGACGAGCACCTGGACCACGGTGTGATTGTGCTTCAGCGAGCCATCCCGGTACTCGAATCCGACGACGCACACTCGCTTTCCGCACGCATTTTGGCGGAAGAGCATCTCGCCTATACACAAGCCATCGCCCGCGTGGCGAGTGGGGACTATGAGATTCGCGGCCGACGGTTCGTCCGGCGCAACCCGCCTCCGGCTTAGATTCTCCGATGGTTTTGAAAGGGCACGGCTTCAGCCGTGCCGCAAACTGCGCGGTTGGAACGTGGGCTTTTAGCCCCTGAGGGACGCCTTTCCTCCACCTTCCCAGCCCTGCACCGAACCCCCGTCAATCCCCCGGCCCTCAATCCCCCACATAACTAACTGATTCTAAAAAGCCTTTTCTATTCGGGAATTTGCAGTCCAATACCCGCCCTATCCCTACCCTTATAGATAGCCGGAAAAACAACGGATATGCCGCGCCGGGCGAATGAGTACGCCCTCCCCCAACTTGCGGATGGCGCCGGGGCGCGGGACCGTTTCTGTCTGGAATGCACGGACTCTCCACTGGAAGCCAGATCGAAACCACGGCAACTTCCAGAAACTGAGAGCGGCAAAACCCGAGCCGGCGGCAGGCACACAACGGAGCCTCCCGCCGCCCCGGGACGAGTCCTGGCACATCCGAATCGAGCTCCACCTTTGTCTTCCACAATTCAATCGTCAACCTGGGCGGCCTTCGCTGCCCGTTTCTCTTTAAGGAGTTTCCTGAATGAACACCCTTTCGAACATTTGGAGCCACCCCAAGACATCGGCGACCGGCCTGCTGATTGCCACTGTAACCATCGCCACGGTTCTTTCGCAGCAAGGCGTAAACCTGGGCCACGCCGGCACCGGCACGGTGGTCACTCTGGTTAGCGCCATTGCCACCGCCCTTCTCGGGCTGCTCGCAAAGGACCCTGGCCAGCTGCAGACCAGCGCCGCTTCCTCCTCGAACGCAACCACCAAACTTGGCGCATGGGCGCTGATCGCATTGCTGCTTCAACTGCCTTTCATCAGTGGTTGCTCCGGCACGACCGTGGCCCAGGACATCGTTAACTGGACTCCCGCATTGCAAAGCGCCGTGGCCACTGTGGACTCGACCGCCGCCTTGTTGGCGCCCATGGACGCGCCCATCTTTGCAGCCGCGACGATTGGCTTTGATACCGCCTCAAATCTGCTCGTGATCCAGGCAAAGGCCTATCTGGCAAGTCCATCGGCCAGTGTGCTGGCACAGATCCAGACTCAGATTGTGACTTTTCAGCAGCAGGTGAATGCCTCGCTGCTGCAGGCCGCAAAAATTGCCGACCCAGCGAGCCAGAAGCACGCCCTTTCCGCCGTCCAGGCAGTCGCAACCGTCGTGACCGCAATGCTCGCGCTGATTGAATCGGTCTCGGCCAAGGCTGCCGTAGCGCAAATGGCCGCTGAATCCGTCATCAAACTCGCCGAAATCCAGCCATTTCTGGACCAGTCCCAAGCAGCCCAACTCGTAGCCGCTCACTACGCCGAACCGCTCCCCTTGGCGCGGATTCAGGTGGAACAAGCGCAACAGAATCAGCTTCTTGCCGGCTTCTAAACGGCGCGAGCCGCTCCCATACCCGGAGCGGCCCGCAGTATCCTAAAACCGATTTCGATATTTACGTGCTCTGCTCGTGCGCTTCCCCAAGAATCAACTTGATCGTAATCTGCTTCCGGCCGCGATAGATCGTGACGCTGATCGTGTCCCCGGCCTGGTGCTTGTCCATCATCGCGTTGATGTCGTCCGGATCGGTCACTTCCTTCCCGTCCACCGCAACAATCAAGTCGCCGCCCAGCATGATCGGCATGTTTCCCACGTAAGCCTGCTGGTTACCGCCCTTGAGCCCTGCACGATCGGCCGCGCCGCCCGGAACCACCTTCTGAATCAGCACGCCGGAATCCACCGCCAGCCCCATCTGCGAAGCCAGGTCAGGCCCAATTCCGTAAGAGACAATCCCCAACGACGGCCGCTTGACCTTGCCGTAGCGCGTCAGGTCGGCCAGAACCGCCTTCGCCGTGTTGATCGGGATGGCAAAGCCAATACCCGAGCTCTGGTCCGCCCCGTTCGAAGCAATCATCGTGTTGATCCCGATCACCTCGCCATGCGAGTTCAGCAGCGGGCCGCCAGAGTTGCCGGGATTGATAGCCGCGTCCGTCTGAATCGCATCCTCGATCGGCGCGCCTTCAGACCCTCGAATGGAGCGGATGGAGCTGATAATTCCGCGCGTCATGGTGCCGCTCAGGCCAAAGGGATTCCCAATCGCATACACCTTTTGCCCCACCGAAAGCCCGCCTGAATCAGCCAGAGTCACCGGCTCCAGATTCGGCGCATCGATCTGCAGCAACGCCAGATCGTGCATCTTGTCGGTTCCAACAACCTTGGCCGCGTAGCGGTGCTTGTTGCTCAGCATCACCTCGACGCCGCGATTGGCGCCCTCCACCACGTGGTAATTGGTCAGCACGTGCCCCGCGCGGTCCAGAACGAATCCCGACCCTTGGCCCTGTTGCGGCACCGTGCCATAGAAGAAGTTGAACACCAGCGTAGTCGAGGTAATGTTCACTACCGAAGGCAGCACCCGCTTGTAGACCGCAATGTTGTTCTGTTCCTCCGCATCGTATGCCGGCGCGGCGTCCGCCTCCGTCAGTTCGAGCCCAGGCGCGACATTGTGCACCACTCCGGGCAGCGTCAAATGACTTACGGAAGAACGGGCAAGGCTGCTGGGCCAATGCGTGGTGAGATACCAGAATCCACCCACCAGCAGAACAACGAGAACAGTCACGCGCAGTTTCATGGCTTTTTCGACCTGAATAACCTTCCTCTTACAGATACGGCGAACGGTTTGCCCGGTTCCATGGGGGAAGGCACACCGTCGCTATCTTCTATTTTAAAGACTCGTCCCTGAGGAATATGTTGCTCTCCTCCCTCAGCCGCTGCCAGAGGGCCACAACCTGAGAGTGCAGAGCCTCCCGATCTCCTGTGTTTTCGAGGACATAGTCCGCGCGCGCCGCCTTCTCCGCATCTGGAATCTGATGCCGCAGCCTCAACCTTGCATCCGCCGCGGCAATCTCGCGTCCTTCTCCGTCCGGGCAGATCCGCGCGGCATAGCGGGCAATCTTAACCTCATCCGGCGAAGTCACCACCACCACGCGATCGATCCGCCGCCGCCAGTCGGCCAGCACACTTTCCTTTTCGCCACGCGCCCGCGCATCCCGCTCCACCTCGAAAATCAACGCCGACTCAACCACCGCCACCGCTGCAGGATCGTGCGCGAAGACTCCTTCCATCCAGCGGCGCTGCGCCGCAATCACCCCCGGATGCACAATCGCATTCAGTTCGTTGATCCGGCCGCCCTGGAACGCCAGTTCGGCCAGCCGCGCCCGGCTCAACCGGCCATCCGAACCGACGACCCCAGGCCCGAATGCCCGCACGATTTCGTCGTAAACAGCCTGGCCCGGCTCCATCAGAGCGCGCCCCAACTCATCGGCCTCAATTACTTGCGCGCCCAACTCGCGCAAATAGCCCGCAACCGTGCTCTTCCCGCTGCCCAGCCCGCCCGTCAGTCCCACTCGTAGCATACTGATTCAAACCCGCCTCGGCCCCGCGCAATCCCCGCCCGGCCCGCCTCCACTCCGTCCATCGCTGAACGCAGTATAGGCGATCACCAGATGCGACAGAGCCAAATCTGCCGTAGAATGAGAGCACGCCAGGAGGCGCTGCGGTCGATGTACACCCTAAACCCACGAATCACCGTCGAAACCGGCAAGATGGGCGGGAAGCCCTGCATCCGCGGCCTCCGCTTCAGCGTCTACGATCTGGCCTCCTACCTCGCCTCCGGCATGACCGAGGAGCAAATCCTCCGAGACTTCCCCTACCTCGAAAAGGAAGACTTCCAAGCCGTCTACGAGTTCTTCGCCAGCATCCCGGAAAGGATCTCCGTCCTTGAAGCTTCTCGTTGACGAGAACCTTCCGCCCCGGCTCGTCCACAATCTGTCCGATCTCTTTCCCGGGTCAGTACACGTCCAATCTGTCGGATTTGGCAGCACGCCCGATGAACTCATCTGGGAATATGCACAAGCGAATGGATTCGTCTTTCCCACCAAGGACAAAGACTTTGCCAGCCTCAGCCTTGCGCGAGGCGCACCGCCCAAAGTGATCTTGTTGCAGACAGGCAATTGCTCCACGGATGAGGTCCTCGACCTTCTTCAGGAATGCGATTCGACTGTCGGAGTTCGAAGGCGATGCGCAGCGAGCTTTGCTGATCCTTCGTTATTAGTCGTGCTACTAACGTCGCGATTCAAGTTGCATGAGTTGACGCTGGGCAAGACGGCGATATTTACCCCTATGATCTGTGTCACGTGTGATACGGAAATGGTCAATTGCCTCGCTTGAATTTTCTAATGCGAGAAATGCCAACCCGATTCTCCAGTGGGTTGTAGCTATCGCTAAGTCTCTGTGGTGGTTTAGACGGCGGCTACCTAGAACCATCATAACGAGGATAGAGTTGTGAGGTCTGGTTTGCTGTGCTTCCGCCTTAGCAGCTTCAACTATGCGTAATGCCCGATCGATAGCCTGCCGAGCTTCTGCCCGTCTACTGAGCTGAGCTAAGGCATGGGCTCTTCGCGCCCAGTATGTTGCACGCCTCAGATCATTAGATACTTCACCGCCGAAATAAATGTCCCGCCTCGACGTGTGCGTGGTAAGTTCCACGGCCAGGTCCGCCATCTCGAGGGCTTTCTCCGGGTCGGTTCCCATTTTCAGAAGTAAATCCGCCATGCTACCTTGGCCGCTTCCGGTTGAATCTCCCAGTTCAAGTGCGCGCTCCAGGCATTCGCGGGACTCGTCATACCGCCCCTGATCCATAAGGGCGCTGGCTAGGCAAACCAATGGACGTACTTGATCGGAGGTGTCGAGCATGGCCATGGATTTGCGATAATACCTCTCTGCTTTAACAGGCTGCCCAGCCAACAGTAAATCCAGACCCTTCCGTCGAAGCCTGAGTTCAGGTGGACAATGTCCCAAGTTCCGGAGATAAATAATGTATGCGCCAACGAATACTAAAATCGCCAGTAGCCATCTGATCAAGGGCATGTCCAAAAGTGTCTGAATAGTGAAATCGCTTCCAGGCGCTGTCATGGATTAGCCCCTTTCAAAACGGTAATCGGATAAATTCGTCACAGCCCCCGTCTCATTTTGGCCGCCCGCACCGTGTTCGCCATCAACATCGCAATGGTCAGCGGACCCACTCCGCCCGGCACCGGCGTATACGCGCCCGCCAGTTCGAAGGCCTGCGGATGGACGTCCCCCACAATCGTCGAGCCCCTCTTTGCAAACGCAGCTTCGCGCTTGGCATTCCCCGCGAAATATCGCTCAAACTCGACGCGATCCGTGATGCGGTTGATTCCAACATCGATGATTGTCGCGCCCGGCTTCACCATCTCCGCCGTAATAAACCCCGGCCGCCCGATCGCAGCCACGAGGATGTCGGCCTCGCGCGTGACGGCACCCAAGTCTCGTGTCTTCGAGTGGCAGATGGTCACCGTCGCATTCTGGTGCAGCAGCAGCATCGCAGCCGGCTTGCCCACAATATCGCTGCGCCCCACGACCACAGCGTGCTGGCCCGCAATGGGAATCCCGCTGCGCTTCAGAATCTCGATCACTCCCGCCGGCGTACAAGGCGCCAGTGCCGGCCTTCCCGCCTGCAAACGCCCCGCATTCACCGGATGGAATCCATCCACATCTTTCGCTGGATCGACAGCATCCAGCAGCGCCTTCGTGTCCACCTGCGCCGGGAGCGGCAGCTGTATCAGAATGCCGTCAATCTCGTCGCGATCGTTCAGGCTGCGCACCAGGTCCAGCATCTCTTCCGTCGTGACCGTCTCGGGCGGCGTAATCAGCTCGCTGTACAAACCCAGATCGGCGCACGTCTGCACCTTGCTGCGGACATAAATCTGCGAAGCAGCTACATTGCCCACCAGCACTGCTGCCAGACCCGGCTTAATCCCCTGGGCCACCAGCTTGCGCACTTCCTCCGCCACTTCCTCTTTGATTGCGGCTGAAATCGCCGTCCCATCCAGAATCCTGGCCATCTTTCGCTCCAACCTCATCGTATCGCGGAGGAATGGTCTACTCCAGCCGTCAATCGGGAAATCCATTTTGGAAGCTTGCAGAGAAATATTCGTCTAACATCTTGACAGATATTGCGAATAAATGAAATAAAGTATTTAAAGCAGTTGTAGCAGTTGAGAGAGCTGCGAGAACAAACCCGAGGATGAAACATGGCAAGCCAAGAGGAGGTGGCCTGCGTTCCGATAACAGAACAGGATCAGCATGAGGTCCAGGCACTCTACAAAGAGTTGCGAAGGGGAGAGGCCAAGTTGGTAGGGCCGGATGGAAGGGCGCAATCTCTACCACCTAATCTCTACTCATTTCTTTGTAAGCTCCTGGGCGACCTGAAGTCCGGAAAATCCGTCACTTTGCTCCAGAATGAGGCTGAGTTGACGACTGTTGAGGCTTCCAAACTTCTCGCTGTTTCCCGGCAGTTTCTGATCGGATTGCTCGATGAAAATCAGATTCCTTACCACATGGTTGGAACCCACAGGCGGATTTACGCCCGCGATGTTCTTGCCTACAAAGGAAGGAGAGATTCGGCACGCCGCAAGACTTTAGACGATCTGGCTCGAGCTGAGTTCGACGAAGGTATCTATGATCGGATTCCAATGACCGGACAAGGAAGAATAGAAGAATTGTGAGGCCGCCGGGGGGAAGTTTCACGCTTTCCCCCGCAATAATATTTAGTTCTGTGCTGGACAGTGCCAAGTTCTCTGCTGGAATCAGGTGTGCTTGTTGGCCAGGCGGAGGTTGGATAGTTCGGTGGCCATCTCGATCCAGCGGTCCATGAGCGTCTTCATGACCTCGTAGTTCTTCAGTTCCCGGCGGACCGTGTTGAGGTCTTCCTTGCGCACGAACTTCGAGCTGCTCTTTCCCTTGCGCGTAAAACTTACCTGATCATAGGGCCCGTGCTTCTCAGGCGGCGTGGCCTTGCAGCGGCATCCGGGGGTGCCGCAGACGTTGTACTGGGTCGAGAGACTGCCTGGACGCAGATCGCCGAGCGCGGCCAGTTGCCCCTTCACCCTCTCGATTTGCCGCAGCAAGAGCTTTTCCCTGGAGATTG
>Ga0302319_10003725_pt1 | contig 31619 bp, 27 predicted proteins | sample Bog_T0_2_FD_203319 | JGI IMG/M metagenome (GOLD analysis project Ga0302319, IMG submission 203319) | Peat permafrost microbial communities from Stordalen Mire near Abisko, Sweden - Bog_T0_2 | ecosystem: Environmental > Terrestrial > Soil > Wetlands > Peat | place: Sweden: Abisko, Stordalen Mire... | reverse complement strand
TTTAGCCAATGCTCTCTCCGATTGGCTTTCGGAGTTAGTTGTTAGTGTTCTCATGTGTCAAGGTGCCCTCAAGAGGGCACCTTGACCATCACCATGGCATCTAGCCTAGGCGCTTGGTGGACGTATCGATTTATTGATGTACCGCCCCGTAGTGTACGACCAAGAGTCCAATGATAATCGAGCAAATGCTAAAGATAACACCGATAACATTACCTTGTCTTTGGAGTCGTTTCACTTCCCAAGGTTCCATGGGGCTTTTGACTTCATAAACATCTGGAAGAAAGGCAAGTGCAATTAGAGCCAGCAGGCCTCCAGCGAAGAACCAGGCGATAAATAGATAGCCCTTTTTCCAGGCAAACAGTCCTGTCAATGTCATGAGTAGTAGTAGTTCGAGAATGATCATACTAGACTTAAGCCTACTATGGTGATGCTCCGGCACTTCTATTTCTTCGTCTTCTTCGCCGCTTCCTTCAGAATCACTTTGCGGCTACCTTTGCTGATCTGCCCGATGATCTTCCCGCGCGTGAGCTGCACCGTCTTTGCCGCATCTTTCGCTGCGACCACAAAGACCATGCCGATGCCCATGTTGAACACTTGATGGAGTTCCTCATTCCCGATCTTCGCCGCGGAGGCGAGTAACTTGAAGAGGGGTGACACCGCCCAGGTCCCGAGTTGAATTTCGGCGTCAAGTCCCTCCGGTAATATGCGCGGGATGTTATCGATCAGGCCGCCGCCGGTGATGTGCGCGATGCCCTTGAGGGAGAGCGCGGAGCGGACCTTTCTAATTTGTGGCAGATAAAGTGTATGCGTGCGCATCAGTTCGTCGCCCAGGCTGCCGCGCAGCCCCTCGGTGCGCGATTCGATCCGGCAGCCGAGTTGATTGAAGAGAATTTCGCGCGCCAGCGAGTAGCCATTGGTATGCAGACCCGACGAGGGGAGCCCCACGACGACATCGCCCGCCCGGATCGATTTTCCATCGATGATTTTGGCGCGGTCCACCACCCCGACAATCGTGCCGACGAGGTCGTAATCGGCCCCGTGATAAATGCCGGGCATCTGGGCCGTCTCGCCGCCGATCAACGCGCAACCGGCCTTTTTGCATCCGCGAATCATTCCGGCAATCAGTTGCCGGAAGCGATGCGGGTCGAGCCGCTCCGAGGCCATGTAATCGAGGAAGAAAAGCGGTTCCGCCCCGAGCACGGCAATGTCGTTCACGCAATGATTTACCAGGTCCTCGCCAATGGTATCATGCCGGTTCATCAGCACTGCCACCTTCAGCTTGGTGCCAACGCCGTCGATGCTCGCGACCAGCACCGGGTCGCGCATCTTCGGAAATTTCGCGCTGAAGAGTCCGCCGAAGCCCCCGACTTTGCCCAGCACTTCCGGGCGATTGGCCGATTGGACCAGGGCGGGAATCCCGGCTTTGACTTTGTTGCCGAGGTCGACGTCGACTCCGGCGCGGGCGTAGGCTTTCAGGCGATCACTCATGGATTAGAATTTGGAAACAAAGGTTGTACTAGATCATCGCCCGCATGCAAAAAGGATTTAATCTTTTTTTAAGCGAGGATTCAGCGGTAAGGGTTTCGCCGATACGCTAAGGTCTTACGGTTGATTGAGAAACCGATTCTCCGCCCTGGCCGAGGGTTTGCAATTCTGATTGCGCAAACGTGTATTCGCAAAAGTCTTTTTGATTCGTGGCCACACATTTTTGCAGATCGTCCATCGCTTTGGTCTTGTCGCCCCTCAGCAGTCGTTTCATCCCGATAAAGTACCAGGCTTTGCAGTATTGCCCCGGCTCCCGGCTCGGATCAGGTGACGCCGCGTTCGCGATCAATTCATTCTCATTGATATGGCCCAGCAGAAACGAGGCGATTTTGGAGGTCAAATCCTCCGGTGAAGAATTCCAATCATTGAGCAGGGCGGTGGAAAGATCGAGATCGGCCGTGCCATTGGGATTCTCTTGCGTGGCAATCAACCACATGTAGAGGCGCGCATTGTCGGCTCCACTGTCTCGCGGGGCCATCTCGCAGAATTTGCGCAAGTCGGCCATGGCATTTACGAGGTCGCTCTTGCCGATTTCAGCCAGGCCGCGGTCGCAGTAGGCCTGCCCGTTTTTGGGATCAAGATCAATCGCCCGGCTGCTGTCGGCAATCACTCCATCGAGGTCGCCTTTCTGTAACTTGATCAACCCCCGGTTGTAGTAGGCAACGGCCATTTTGGGATTGAGCACGACCGCCTGCGTGTAATCGGCGAGCGCGCCATCGGCGTCGCCTTTCGTCTGGCGGGCAAATCCGCGGTTGAAGTAGGCAAAGTCGATGTTCGGGTTGAGGGCCAGCGCTTGCGTGTAATCGCCAATGGCCCCATCCAGGTTGCCTTCGCTGTTTTTGGCATTGCCCCGGTTGTAGTAGGCAATGGCCATCTTGGGATCGAGATCGAGGGCTTGATTGTAGGCGGCAATGGCTCCATCCAGGTCGCCCTTTTGCACTTTGATGAGCCCTACATTGTAATAAGCGACGGGTATTTGGGGTTTAAGGAGAAGAGCCTGATTGTAATCGGCCAGCGCTCCATCCAGGTCGCCCCGAGCTTGCTTAACAAAACCCCGACCGCTGAAGGCGTCGGCGTTTTTGGGATCGACGCTGATAATCGCGCTGAAATCGGCCACGGCTCCATCCCAGTTACCTTTGGCTTGCCGGGCCAGCCCGCGTTGATAGCAGGCCTTGAGATCCTTCGGATCGAGGTCCAGCGCCTTGTCGAAGTCGGCCATGGCTCCGTCCGTATCTCCCTTCGATTGCCGCGCCATTCCTCGTGCCGTGTAATCTGCAGCGGTTTGAGGCCCGCCCGCCACGGTTGGCATTGGGATGGGACTTGATGGAGTCACAACCTCAGCGGCAGGCTGAGGTGGGAGGGTTGGCGGGGATTTGGAGTGCAAACCGGCCATATAGAGATGGGAGAGAACCGCGCAAACGATGAGGAAGCTCAGCCCCAAACCCGCAGAAATCAACGCGCGCGGAATTTTTTCCAACCACGATATTCCATCAGGAAGGGCCACTGGTATTTCCGGCGGTTTGAATTCGACGAGGGCTTCTGCTGGTGCGGGTGAGGAGGCGGAAATTGCGGGTTGCGGCTTGGGTGTCTCAGTCACCGGTATCTCCGGGGAAGGGGACGGTTTGCCGGAGAAATCACCAAAGGACAACTGCCCGGTGCGCAGAAGGGTTTTGCCCGTTTTCTTCTCTTTCTCCTTCGGCGCAAAACCGGTGACCGGGGGCAACAACGTCGTTGGGCGGGGCGTTTCTATCGTGAGGGCGGTTTTTCCGGTCTTCGGCTTTTTCTTCGTCGAAGATGCCGCCGGTGCAGCTTCCAACGGAAGAATCGGCTGGATGACAATTTTATTTAGTTTGCGCCTTGTCCGCTGCGTATCGGTAAGTGATATGGCCCGATTGCGGTTATTTTTTTCGGATGTTTCGAGGGGCATGGAGGCGGAAATGGGTGGGGCAGAGGCTGGCAGATTAGACAGCAGGACGTCAATGGTCTGCCACTCTTCCATGCCTTCATGGAGGGCCAGATCAGAGGGAGTCACCAACCCTTCTTGCAGGAATTGACGCACCTGAACCTCCGAGAACGGTCCAATTTGCTCGCCTGCGAGTTGGATAAGGATTTCCATGATCGTTTTCCGGATAAGCCGACCATCCGGCTACGAAGCATTCATGAGTTTTGGTGAAGCGATCAAGATCATATTTGCAGCGAGGAGAGGTCCAAAATGCACGGGACTGCCATTCTGCAATATCCTGGCCGGTAAGTCGAGGAGCTACCTTCTGCAAATCGATCACGGCTGGGGGGACTGGGACGTTTCGCGGTTAGCTTCCACATACTCCTCGGAACTCTTCTCTCCCGTGGCCGTCGCCTGGGCAAAGCAAGCCTGCGCCCCCTTGTCATCTCCCGCCAAATGCTTGGCCATACCGCTATAAAACCATGCCTCGCAAAGTCGGTCATTTAAACCGGCGGGATTACCCACTTTCGCTTTGGCCAACAGTTCATCCTGGCTTACGTTTTCGAGGAGAAAGTTGCCTATTTGGGTCGGCCAATCGTTGGGCTTGAAGGCTGCGGGATTATTCAGCTCATTCAAAAGAGCATTCCGGGCCAGGTCGCGCTCCTTATTTTCCATTTCCGTAATCCAGATCCAAAACGCGGCATAGGGGAAATTGAAGCTGGCGCTTTTTTGAAAATCGGTGGTGGCATCCTCTCGATGTCCCTGCGCGTGGAAGATCAAACCCCGGATAAAGTAAGCATCGGAAAGATGGGGGGCCAAAATAATGGACTGGTTGATTTGGTCGATGGAGTTGTCCAAATCGCCTTTCATATAATAGGCGTTCCCCAAAACGTAATAGGCTGGCGCGAATTTCGGATCAATTTTAACGACCTGAGTGAGGTCGCTGATCGCGCCGTCGAAATCCGCCATCTTTCCCTTCATGCGCCCCCGCTGGAAATAGGCCTCCTTGTTACCCGGATCGAGCTCGATCGCTTTGTCATAGTACGAGATGGCATCATCCGGCTTGTTTTGCAGCGCGCTGACAAAGCCTCGATTGTAATAGGCGGGCGCGTATTTGGGGTCGATCCGGATGGCATTGTCGAAGGCTTTGGCGGCTCCTTCCAAATCGCCTTTTGCGCCCTCGGCCATGCCGGATGCAACGTATGACTTGGCGTCGGTCCCTGAGGCGGGAGCAGCGGGGGCTGCCTGCTGAGACCATGCCGGTGTGGCCAGTAGGGAAATTTCCAGGAAACCGACGAACAGGCCATACTTCCAGGGCGCCATTTGTTGCATGACCGATTTATAACCGCGTTTTGGAGTCAAACAAGGATGACTTGGGGCGCTGGCAAGCTTAAGCATGGCTTTAGCGGCCCTTTATGAGTAGTACAGAGGGGATGACGCATCCCGCCCGTCTGACCCTGAACAAGGGCGTTCGCCACCGTATCCTCACGGGCCACCCCTGGGTCTTTGCCAGCGAAGTCGACCGGGTTGATGGCCAGCCTGAGGATGGCGGTACAGTCGCATTGCGTTCCCCCAGCGGCGAATGCCTCGGCAGTGCCATCTACAACAGCCGTTCCCAGATCGTCGCCCGCCGCTATGCCAGGGAATTGGTCGCCCTCGATGCCCGGCTTCTTGGCTTGCGCCTTGACGCGGCCCTGGCCTATCGCGCGGCTAACGCTGACACGAGTTCCGGCATCGCCCGTCGTCTCGTCTGGTCGGAATCCGACCAACTTCCCGGCCTGGTCGTCGATCGCTACGATGACGTTCTCGTCCTGCAAACGCTGACCCTCGCCATGTCGAAACGCGAATCGGTCATCGCCGATCTCCTGCTCCAAAAGACCGGTTGCCGTGTCGTGCTGACCCGCAACGACGCGACGGTGCGTCAGCTGGAGGGCCTGCCGTTGGAACGCCTCATCCTCCACGGCAGCTACGAGGCCCCGACCCGCGTGCAGATAGCGGGCATCACCTACGAACTTGACCTATGGACAGGCCAGAAAACCGGTTTTTATCTCGACCAAGCCGAGAACTACACCGCCGTCGCCGCCTTCGCTCGTGGACGCCGGGTGCTCGATTGCTTCACCAACCAGGGCGCCTTTGCCCTCAGCGCCATGAAAGCGGGCGCCCTTTCCTGCCGGGCCGTCGATCAATCAACCGAGGCGCTGCGTCATGCCGAGGCCACCGCCCAAGCCGGGAACCTGCCGGTCGAGTGGATCCAGGCCAATGTCTTCGACCTCCTGCGCCATTACGAACAAAAGCGGGAGACCTTCGACCTTATTGTCCTCGATCCCCCCTCCTTCACCAAGAGCAAGGGCAATAAAGAATCGGCCCTGCGCGGCTACCACGATCTTCACTTGCGCGCGCTGCGCCTGCTCACCAGCGGAGGCATTCTCGCGACTTTTTCCTGTTCGCATCACGTTGGCGAGGAGGATTGGGACGAATTATTGGCGCGCGCCGCCGCGGAAACCGGCACTACGCTGCGTCTACGCCGCCGTCTGGGTCAAAGTTCTGATCATCCCGTTCTCGTCAACGTCCCCGAAACCGAGTATCTACGCGGTTATGTATTGGAAAAGATGGCCTGATTTGGCGCGCACCGCGTTCCTCGCGGCGCTTGCGTCCTGCCTCTTCGCCGGTGGCAGCCCGGCCCAATTGATCAATACGCCCGCGTCCATCGCTCCGGTTGCGGCTCATTACCGCAAATTCAAGGCCATCGATGCCGACAATAAGACCTTGCTCATCAATCGCCCGGGATTGGTCACCCTACTTCTGGGCACCAGTGAGGATTCCCAGGATGCGGCCCGCGCGGCTGGCAAGGCCATGTATCCTCTTCGCGGCCGGCCCGACTTTCAACTGATTGTCGTGGTCGATTTGCGCGATTCGATTGCGACCTGGGCACCTTCCATCGTCTTGTCGAGGATGCGCGCCAACCTCGACGATGAGGCGATTGCGCTCAAGCCTTATTTCCTGAAAAACGGCAACAAGAGCGACCCGCGCAAATCTTCCCATGTCATCGCTGATTTCTCCGGCACCATCTGCCCGCAGTTGGGCTGGACGAAGGGATCGGACAATCTCCGCGGCATTCTTTTTGGCGCAGATGGCCGTGAAATCGAGCGTTGGGACAAAATTGAGGACATGACCAAGCTGCAAACGGACGTGCGCGCCGCGATCCAGTCGCTCATCGATGCCGACATGGCCAAAGCCGCCGCCATCGCCAAGCTCCAGGGAACGAAATTGCTGCAGCCCTCGTCCCAGCATCCCCCCTTGCTCCCTTTCACCCAGGTACCCAATCCGGATTAGGATAACTAAACCCCGGACCCCGGCTTCATCTTCCCGACCGGTTGCAATCCGGCGCGGATCGCCGCGACCTCCACCAGCTCGGCCAGCCGATGCCGCAAGCGTAAGCCATGGATAAACCAAAGGAGCGCCAGGAAGGAAACCGCGCCCAGCAGGTAAATCGAAATGATCCCGCGCCATGAATTTGCTGGCAGCGTCAACAACGTCACCAGGGTGAAGGTCAGCAGCAGTCCTCCCGTCAGGGAGGAAAACGTGCTCACGCTCATGAAATTGCCCACCCGGGTCAGCCGTTTCCCGCGCGGATAAATCTCACTCATCGAGCGTAAGCGCAGATTCCACCAACGGCTGGCAAAAATGTGCAGGTCCCAGTTAGTCCAGCCCGTATCGAGTGAAAATTTCCACCCTTCCTCATCCAGCAGCTTCTCCGTCGTATGCAGCAAATGTGTTCGTTCCAGGCCCGTCTCGCTCCAAAATGCGAGATTGCCGGCCGCTCCCCAGCTCACGTTGAGATGCGGCGCGTCCTCCTTCGTCGCGATGACAGCGGGAGGCGTCCGCCGGCCGCGCAGCCAGGTAAAGTAACGCGCCCACGCCCTGCGCCACGGTTGCACGATGGCGAGATAGAGCAGAAGCAGCCGGGCGGGAATACTGTCGAATTTCGTTTCAATCCGCGCCTGCGCCATGTAGCCCAGCCCCACCGCCAGGGTCAGGCCGAACATGACCAGCGGAATCAGCCGCAGCCAGGCCAGCGGCATCGACAGGAAAAAGATGAACAGCGTCACCGCCAGCCATTCAAGGCTGCTCAGCAGGGCGGCAAACGGCGAGTAGCGCTTCGGATAAATGCATTGGAACAGGCCCGTGCCGAAAATTCCATGATAGATGATCGGCTTCGAGAAAAACGAATCCATCCGCACCTGGGAATAGACATTCCCGTGCCAGATCGCCGAGCCGGTCGGGCCGAAATACTGGAGATGCTTGTAACGCAGCATCGCCTCGGCCTCCCCATAGCCGGTCTGCTGACTAAAGTAAGTGCGCACTTCAAAACGGCGGTAATGCCACACCACCGCTGCTGGGCTGAACCCGATGACATAACCGCGCTGCATCAGCCGCCAGCAGACATCCACATCGTCGCCCGCCTTGCGGTATTCGATGTCGAAGCCGCCGATCTCCTCCAGCGCCCACTTGTGATAGGCCATGTTGCAACCGGGCACGTGCTCGGCCACCGTGTCCGTGAGCAGAACGTGGCTCGGCGAGCCGGGCGCGGCACCCACCGTCGCCTGAATCCAATCCGTCGCGGGCGGCGATATGTTCGGGCCGCCCACGGCCGCAAAGTCAGCGGAAAGCAACGTGTTGACGAGAAAGTAAAGCCAGTCGCGATCGGCCATGCAGTCCGAGTCGGTAAAGGCAATGACCTCGCCCTTGGCGGCGGCGATACCCGCGTTACGGGCCGCGCTCAATCCCTTGTTCACCTGCACGAAGTTCCGCACCCGCGGAAACTCCTTCATGATCTCCTGCGTGTTGTCTTTCGACCCGTCATCGATGAAGACCACCTCGTAATTCGGATAGTGGAGATGTTGCAGCGAGCTCAGGCAGTCGCGCAAGGTCTTCGCCCCGTTGTAGGAACAGACCACAATCGAAACCATGGGCAGCGGGACAGGCGGCACGAAGCGCTCGTACAGGGGCCGCTCCGGATTTTTCAGCATCGGTTGCAGCGCGCGATAACTCTGCTTCGGCGTGCGCTCGGTCGTGACGATGCCAAACGCCCAGTCGGTCACGTCGATGCCGTCGGTGAACCACTCGTCGGTCCACGAGAAAATAAACGTCCCCGCCAGCCCGCTTTCAAAAACGGTCGTGACGTGTTCACTTAACAAATGCGCCTGCTCCTCCTCCGGGTGCCGGATCGTATCCATTCCAAATTCGCTCAGGATCAGCGGCTTGTCCCCGGCGAGATTTTGCAGGCGTCCGAGATAGCCGACCAAATCCTTCTTGCGATGGAGATAAACATTGTAGCTGTAGAAATCGACCTCGCTCGGCAGCAGGTATTCCGTCGGCGGAAAATTCGCGTAGGCGGCCAGGGCGAGGGGATCGTTCTTCTTCACGATCCGCACCAGGGAATTGAGGAACTCCTCCATCCGCCGCGCGCCGTACCACCGCACCAGGTCGGGCGGAATTTCATTGTCGATGAAAAAGCCGAGCATCGCCGGATGACCCGCATTGGCCTGCGCCGCCATGGCCACATTCTGCCGGATCGTCTCCACCGCCTCGCGCTCATCGAGAAAAAGCACCCGCTTATGCCAGGGAATTGTCACCATCACGCGGAGCCGGAATTTCTGCGCCAGGTCGAGGAACCAGCGCGGCGGGGTGTGATAAACCCGCAGCACATTGATGCCAAGATCGCGCATCAGCTTGAAATCGACAGAGACCTTCTCCGGCATGGGGAGATTCGGGCCTCCCTCCGTCGCGGGCCGGAAAGGGCCGTAGGTCACACCCTGGAGATAAAACTTGTTCTCGCCCTCAAAGAAAAACTTCGCCCGCACTTGCAGGCGGGGGAGATCGGTCGCAGCGGCAGGCGCTGCGGGAATAACATCATGCACCCGCACAGCTTCTCCGAGGCAGGCACCTCCGGCAAGTCAGGAATATCGGTCCGCCTCCACCAGGACTCCTACCCCCTCTTCCCCAGCAGAAAGTACATCTCCGCCGTGCCCAGGTGCTTGACCGGCTGCGGCCCCCGCGCCTCCCAAAGATAACAAGGTTCCACCCGCGAATAAACATCGGCGGAAACATTGATCCGGCCCGGCGCGCCGCTCGACTCCATCCGGCTGGCAAAATTCACCGTCGCGCCCCACACATCATAACTGAATTTTTGCTTCCCGATCACTCCTGCCACCAGCGGCCCCGCATGGATGCCGATGCGGATGTTCCAGCCATCCGGCCCGACCAGTTTTGAAATCCGCTCCGAGGCTTCACGAATTTCCAGCGCCGCATCGCAAGCCGCCCGCACCGGGCTGGCATGGGATTCCGGCACGCCCGCCACGGCCATATACGAATCGCCGATCGTCTTGATTTTTTCCAACCCATGCGCCGCGCTGATCCGGTCAAATTCCGAGAAGTAAGTGTCGAGCCGGTGAATCACCTGGGCTGGTTCCAGGTGCTCCGTGAATTGGCTGAAGCCCTCAAAATCGGTGAAGATTACCGCTGCATCCTTGAAGTAAACCGGTTTCACGAAGCCATTGCGCTTCAGTTCGTTGGCCACTTGAATGGGCAGGATTCCGTTCAGCAGCCGCACGTTGTCGGCCAGCGCCGACTTCAGCACGCCCTCGAAATACTCATACATTGCCGTCTGTAAGGCCCCGCTTTGGGAGAGAACCAGGTAATCCGCTTCCTCCTCGAAGTGCGGCAGATTTTTGCGCACCACCTCCCGCATCAACTCCCGCATCGTGCTTTCCGAATTGAGGAAAAACGAAACCGTGAAGCCCTGCTTCTCATAATCGAACCGGTCAAAAGCCGCCCTCATGGTCCGGAAAAGGAGTTCCTGGCTGTCGATTGTCCCGTCGCGCAAATCGAGCAGCCTTGGAAAAAAAATCTGGTTGTATCCTACAAAAGCCGAATCCTCGTAGCCGAACTTTCCATTGAGCTCGCACCACCTTTTGAAAATATTTTCCACCGGTAGCGGGTCGGTTTCCGTAATCGAGAATTCGCGCCGGACATGCGCAATCAGGTCTTTCGTCATTTCACGAACGGGCAGGTCCTTGTAATCCTCGAGCAGCACCTCATCCGGCTTGGCCACCTCGGCCAGAAGATGAAGCAGAAAATAGCCCGCAATGAAACGCGACACCGTGCGCCTCAGCGTCACATCTTCAGTCGTCGGGTTGCTCATGCCGGGGCAGTTTACGTCCTGACCTGACTCTTGCCAAAGAAATCTTCGGGGCAACAGTTAGCCGCCGTCCGCTGGCTGGCTCAAGTCTCTGCCTAAGGCGATCAGAACCCGATCTTAACGCCCGCCTGCACCGATTGAGCTTCATAGCGCGCGGCGCCGACTTCCGTCTCGTAATCGGTAAAGAGAGTCACATCATCGGCCACGGTGGCGTCGAGTCCCACATCGATAAAGGCCGAATCATGCTCCGTATCGGGAGTCTGCACATCAAACGCGCCTCCACCGACTCCGTCGAACTGGCTCGTGATGGTATGGTTGCCGTCGAGATATTCATGCTGCCACGCCGCGCTGGCATGAGGCGTCAGCCAGATGGAGCAGGCCTTGACCGAATAGCGCACTTCAAAGCCCAATTGGCTCCGCAACGACTCGTCGGTCTGATTTTGTACATCCAGCGGAATGGGGCCGCTTTCGTCGAACGAGTTGATCCCGAAATTGACATACTGCAGGCTGGCAAACGGACCGTACTTGAACGATCCATCGCGGAATTCATAACCGCCGGTGAGGTTGCCCTCGTACTGATTGCCCGTCGGGGCCCCGTGGTCCGTGCCATTGAGCGCTCCGATTGCGATGTTCCGGTCTTCCGTATAGCTATTGAAACCATAAGCAAAAAGTCCGTTGCCGTACCAGCCACCGTCCACATAGCTCGCATAGACTCCGGGCGAATAAGTATCGACCGTCGCCGAGCTGCCATTGTGATCGAGATTGGCGTCCGTATGGCTGTAAGAAAGGAACGATCCCACCGTAAAGTGGTCGTCGATGCGGTAATCAGCGCCGACCATGACCGATCCCGTGGTGTAATCCTGGTGCGCCACATCCTGATCGTGTCCCAAATCAGCCAGGATTACCGTTCCGCTGATGAAAGTGCTCCAGCGATCGACCGGTACGGCGCTCAAAGTTGGGGTCATTTCCTTTGGATCAGACATCTCCTTGGGATCCCGCATCGCTTTGGGATCACGGAGCCGGCTTTTGATGTTGGAAGCTCCCGGATCCATGCCGGGGTCATAGACGGTAAGCTGGCTCCCATCAAAGCCGGTCAAACCGTCGCGGAGGTTTGCCAGGTGATTGTTCACGTCCTGGGTGGTGAACGTCGCATTATTGAACGCAATGCTGCGAAAAATCTGCAGGGATTGGGGCGAAAGCTGGTCGAGTTCGGAGGCCACCACCGAGACGCTCGTCGCCGCGCTCAGCGCCGCCACCAACGCCGCAAAATTGCCCGTGGCCGTTCCGTCGTTTGCATCAATATAATTGGCGACGGACAGTTCATTGGGCGTCAGGCCGGGGAAACTGCCAAAGATGGGTAAGAGGTTGATATTCGTCAGAAAAAGACCGGAAGGTGAAGCCGTATTGAATGTATTATAGGCCACAAAACCGATTGTATCTACGCCCGGTCCCACGATAATCGTCTTTGTCTGATAGGGCGATCCGACAACAAAAAAACCGATGTTACTGGGAAAGATGAGTCCTGGGGTATTGGTGTCGGCCAGAATGTGAAAAGTCCCATTCAGAACGTAGCCCGTTTCATCGAATCCGTTGTTGGGTAGTTCCCTCGAATTATAATCGTAGGAGAAGGTGAGCTTTGAGCTGCCCAGGGAAGTAAACGTCTGCTTGATCGCCTGCCCATCAATGGCGATGCCAGTGGCGTTTGGGGGAAGAGTTGTATTTAAAAATGTATTTAGTGTCGCTGCCGACACAGAGTAACCGGTGGAGAATCCTGGAGGCGCTGCAAGACCTCCCGTCGAATTGATGAGAGCTTGCGTGTTGCTCCCATTCGGGGTCGCAGGCGGGTTGTTGACGATTGGCGAAACGGGATTGGTCGTAATTACTACCGGCCCACCCGAAACACCAACCGTGATGGCCCAGCCCGTGAAACCATTTGAAAACGAACCATTTACAATTGCCTGGGCCGATGCGATTTGTGAAGAGGCGATTAGAAAAGCTATTCCAACGAGTGTTAAGTTCTTCATTCGGACTCGAATCCTGTCGTCGAAGTCACAGCTAATCAAGCGAAACTTTACAAGTTTTTAATGTGGCTACAGTTTCAACATCTTTTGCCGATAATGTTCATCCGGGCGTGAATCAATTCGCGCCACGTTTTGCGCTGATAGCCCAACAGGTTGTCCGCATCCTGCCGCACCGAGGAAAATTCTCGCGGTCTTTTCCGCCATTAAAGTCGCCGCCAAAACTGAGCCAGTCGTCGCACCGAGAGCGATCAGACCGTGATTTTGGAGCAGGATCACCCGGGGCGGCCGGTTCTCCGCCACGACAAATTGCTCCGTCTCGTCCCGGATTTTCTGGGCCAGCACTGTCCCCGGATCAACGTAGGGCACCAGCACCGATTTCGCGCCGCAGCAGACGATTTCGTCCGGGAAACGTCGCTCTCCGGCGAACTTCCGGCTTGGTCCATCTCCCGCGCAGAGGATCGAATTGACGGCGACCGGGTGCGTGTGCCCGACCACCTCGATTCCCGGAAGCGAAAGCAGGTACGCGTGGAAAACCGCTTCGACCGAGGGCTTCGGCTGCGTCGGATCGACCCGCGAAGCGAGCAGCGCTTTCTCCACGTCGGCATCGCTCATGGCTTCCGCTTTCAGCAACGGCAGCAAATCCGAAAAACGGCAGGCGACCAGTTGCTTTTCCTCGAGGTTCGCCAGCGACGACCCGCTCGCCTTCACCAGAAACGTCTCCGCATTCAACCGGCACGACGTATTACCTTCGCCGAGCATCGCCAGTCCGCGGTCCTCCCGGCCCAGGTCATGCGAGAGTTTCAGCAACGCCGCAATTTTATCAAAGGCGATATAGCTCATACTTTTCCGCAGATCGAAACATCCAGCCCCAGTTCCGCCATGGCCGCAGCTTTTACGAAAAGTCCGTTCCGGGCGGCCGCCTTGTCCCGCGCGTAGACCACCTGGATATGGTTGCTCTTGTGCCGCGCCATCATCTGGTCGCGCGAAATCCCCTGCAGCACCGCATGCATGATCGGCCATTGCGGCGTGGTCAGTCGCCAGCGCTCCTCGCTCTCGGCCTGCGGCAGCTTCACCACTTCGGCCAGCCCCGTATCGAACTTCAGCTTGCCTTTCTCGACAAAAACCCGGCTCCAGACAATCCAGCCCGGCTTGCTGATGCCCGTGATGGTCCCACCGCCGAGGCGAAAATACATCGCGGGTTGCCGCTCGCTCTTTGCGCCCGCGTAGCCGCCGATCAAATGGGCAGGGGGCACTGCGCCTGAAATCAAAAACACCCAGACATACGCATCCAGATTCTTGTCCTTGTACTGGCGCGCCCAGCGCAGATCGTGCAGCGTATTTTCCGGCGGATAACCCAGCTCGCGCCAGAGGTTATAAGTAACCACCCCGTCGAGCCCGGCGCATTCATCAACCTCGTTGAAATGAGGCAGCGCCTCGCCCTTGAAAAGCTCCTGGCCCGAGACTTCGTCGAAAACCGGCGGGCGGCTGACATTATTCAGCAGGCCCTCGACAATGTCCGACGCTGGCGCGAGGTCCTTTAGCCCCTGCTGATATTGGATCCCAATCGTCGCCGCCCCAAACTCCGCCGCGATCCGCACCGCCGCGATGTACATCTTGCACTGCCCGAGCACCTGCGCCTCGGTCAGTTCCGTCGCCTCGTCCGTGCCGAGGTTGAACTTCATCCCTTTGGAAAGCATCCAATCATAGACCGCCCGCGTCTCCTCATCCTTTACCGTCAGCATCTTCGCGTAGAGCGACGACTGGCTCAGCCTTTCCTTGAACACCCCGGTCGGATGCAGCAGCTCGTCGGGAATGATCGCGTTAAACATCCCCATGCAGCCTTCGTCGAACACCCCCATGATCGCTTTTTCGTGCTTCAGTCTGGCCGCAAAGGCGCGCCCGGTCTTGGCCGCCGCCGCCGGAACTTTCACCTTTTTCAACGGCTTCACGTGCGAGGTGTCGTGCTTGACCTTGCCGGTGGTCAGCCAGCGGCGCAAATTCTTCAGGAAATAATCGTCCGTGAAATCCTCACTCCACAACGAACTGTAGACCACCCCCGCCTTCGTCAGCGACCCGTTCAGGTTCAGCATCCCGACCAATCCCGGCCAGGTCCCGCTCCAATTCGCCACCGTCAGGATGGGGCCGCGGTGGGTGTTCAGACCGGCGAGGATATGATGACTATATTGCCAGACCGCCTCGGCCACAATCAGCGGCGCATCGGCCGGGATGTCGCGGAAAACCTCCATCCCGTACTTCTGGCTGTCGATAAAGCTGTGTCCCTTCTTTTTATCAAAGCCATGGGCCCGCTTGACCGTATAACCCTCCCTGGCAATCGCAGCGATCAGGTCCCTTTCCAGCGCGTCTTGCGCCTCCTGACATTTTTGGTTTGCCGATGCGCGCAGGTCGCCGCTCGCCACGAGATAGATGGTTTGTTTGTTTTTAGTAGGCATGTTTTTTGAGTTGTTCGAAGTTAAAAAGTATCGTTAATGCAGTCCGTCATTTTGAAATTGCAGGATCGGTTTGGATGGGGTTCATGCCGGTACACCGTGCCGTTTTTTCTGCTTTTCCGACACATCTGTTACCAGCTTGAATTTGGCGCCCCACGGTGCCAGGAAAACGCCCGTTTCCCGCCCGAGCTTCACCGCATGGGCGCATACCACCACCCTCTTCGCCTGCGTGATCAACGCCTTCTGAAAGGCGGCCACCTCCGGCTCGCTCGCCCAGACGCCGCCCTGCGAAAACCCCTCCGCCCCGAGAAAAACCACATCGAATTTCCAGAGCCGTGCTGAGCGCCGGGCCACCGGCCCCAACAGAAGCGATTGTCTTTGCAGAAACCTCCCGCCCAGCAAATGCACCTCCACCTCCGACCGCCCCAGCATCTCTGCCACCGGTAAGCTGTTCGTCACCGCCCGCAGTCCGGCCACCGGCTCGCGGTAGAGCGCCTCCGCCAGCGCAAACACCGTCGTGCCGCCGTCAAAAAAGCAGGTCGTGTTTTCCGGGAGCAGCTTGCGCGCCTTCTGCGCCAGCCGCGCCTTCACTTCCTGGTCCACCGCGCGGCGATCCGCGAAGGAAGTGAACGTCGCATCGAACGTACCCAGCGCCCCGCCATAGGTCCGCGTGATCTTCTTCTCGCGCACCAAAACCCGCAAATCACGCCGCGCCGTCGCCTGCGAAATCCCCAGTCGCGCGCACACCTCCGCCAGCGGCAGGTAGCGATGATTCTCCAGCATCTCCGCCAGCGACTTCCGGCGCGCCAGGATAACCGATGTCGCCACCTTCATCGTCACACCCTAAAATTTATATGATCGAAGTCAATCGTTTAATCTCGGGGGTGGAATTCCCCGAAGGCCTACGCCGAGCCGATCAATATTCCGACGATAAAGACGAGGACGCCGCCCACGATGACCTGGAATGCGGCGGAGAGCAGCGGCGTATCCATGTAGCGATGGCGAATCCACGCGATGATGGCCAGTTCAATCGCGACGATAATCACCGCTATCGTCATGGCGATATTGAAATTGGAAACGAGGAACGGCAGCGTGTGGCCGATCCCGCCCGCCGTGGTCATCGCACCACAGACGATTCCGCGCGCCAGGGGCTTGCCGCGCCCGCTGAGCACGCCGTCGTCCGACATCGCCTCGGCAAAACCCATGCTGATGCCCGCCCCAACGGAGGCCGCCATGCCGACCAAAAAGGCATCCTTGCTGTTGTGCGTGGCAAAGGCCGCCGCGAAAACCGGCGCGAGCGTCGAGACCGAGCCGTCCATCAGCCCGGCCAACCCCGGCTGGACGATTTGCAGCACGAATTTCCGCCTGCTGGAGTCGTCCTCCTTATCGCGCGCACCGGAGGCCTTCTGCTTTTCATCCATTTCCTCCGCCAACTCGTAATGCTTGCTCTCCTCCGCGGCCAGGTCGCCCAGTAGTTGCCTTACTGCCGCATCGCTGGTTTGCGCGATAGCCGCCTGATAAAAATTTCGCGCTTCGTCCTCCATCGACTCGATTTCGCTGCGGATCATCGGCACCGTCAGGATCGAGTTCATCCAAAGCGGTTTGCGCGTGATGAAGCCCTTCACGTCCTGGCGGCGGATGAGGGGGATATGCTCGCCAAATTGTTTGCGATAGAGATCGATCAGTCGATGGCGATGACCATCCTCCTCGTCGTGCATCGCCTTGAGCGATTTCGCGGTTTCGGGGTAGTCGCTGCCGACACGCTCGGCCAGGTCGGCGTAGATGCGGCCATCCTCTTCCTCGGCCTGAATGGCGAGCGCAAGGACTTCCGGCACGGTAAGTTCCTTAAGCGTTTTGGCCATGGCTGATGCTACGAAAGTAATACTATCGGTGACAACTCGCTTTTCCGTCTCGACGGCATGGGAGTAGCTCGGCCTTCTCCATGCCAATCACGAGGGAAAAACCCGTAAAGCCGGTCAAGATCAAGAAACAAGCGCTTTCCAACGGAGCCATCGACCACCGGTCGGCTGACTCATTTCCCATGATCAAGCTGATTGACCAGCGCATCCGCGAGTCGGTGCCCAAGGAGATCATCGACAAGGTCCTTGCCTGCACGAGCAAGCGTCAGATCATCTGCTCAACTTACCCTTACGACAAGTGCATCAAGAACAAAGCCTACGAAAAGGAGGCGAAGTATCTCCAGATCGAACTGGTCAAGATGCAGGCCTGGGTGCAGAAAGTCGGCAGCAAGGTCGTGATGCTCTTTGAAGGACGGGATGCCGCAGGCAAGGGCGGGACGATCAAGCGGTTCACCGAGTTCCTGAATCCCCGCGGCGCGCCTGTCGTTGCGCTGGCCAAGCCTTCCGACCAGGAAAAGGGCCAGTGGTATTTCCAACGCTATATCGAGCAATTGCCCACGGCGGGCGAGATCGTTTTCTTTGACCGCTCCTGGTACAACCGCGCCGGCGTCGAGCATGTCATGGGCTTTTGCTCGCCCCACGATTATCTCGAATTCATGCGCCAGACGCCCGAGTTCGAGCGGATGCTGGTGCGCAGCGGCAAATACTTTTTCAAGTTCTGGTTCTCGGTCAGCCGCGAGGAACAACTGCGCCGCTTCATGGGCCGCGCCCGCGATCCGCTCAAGCAGTGGAAACTTTCGCCGATGGATGTCGAGTCGCTCGCCCGCTGGGACGCCTACACCAAGGCGAAGGAGGCGATGCTTTTCTACACCGACACCGCCGACGCGCCATGGACCATCGTCCGCTCCGACGACAAAAAGCGGGCGCGGCTGATGGCCATCCGCCACGTGCTCCACACCATCCCCTACGACGGCAAAGACAAGCACGTCGTGCAGCCGCCCGACCCGCTCATCCTCGGCTCCGCCAAGGCGATCTACGAGCGGGATGAGAAGCCCCACAAGGTCATCGCCCTGCCGGAGAAGAAGTAAGCGAAACTTGTAAAAATCACTGCATTGTGGCATCTAGTTCGCATGAGTTTTGCCGAAATGAAAGAGGCGTTGCTCACCTTGTCGCCGGAGCAACGTGCCGAGCTTGAAGAAGAGCTTCACGCTCTTAATGAGGGCATCTCCGTCGAGCAATTGCGCGAGATCAACGCGATGCTCGACGAGGAAATCAATGATCCCTCGCCCGGCCTGACCGTGAAGCAAGTCCGCGAAAATATTCGCTCTCTCAAGACGGGCGATGTCCCTTAAGCTTGAAATTCGGACACGCGCACAACGCGACCTTCGCGCCATCGTGCTCTATATCGCGAAACAAAACGGTGATTTTGTTATCGCGGAACGTTTTGGCCAGCACTTGGTGGATTGTTGTGAAAGCTTGCTTTCCGCCCCTGGTAAGGGAACGCCCCACCTGCTGCAGACACGTGTCCGAAAGCTGAATGAGGGTGCTTACAAAATTTTCTATCAGGTCACCAAGACCCATGTCGTGATTATAAGAATCTGGGATGGGCGGCGAGGACAAAATCCTCATTTATAAGCGTCATGCTTTGTTTCCAAATTTTACCTGTTAACGGACAGTCCGCGAAAGCTCATCATCCCATCTGTCGAGAACGCCACAAATCACCTTGTCGGCGAAAAAGTTGGATGTATCTTGATCCGACAACGGGGAGCCCGCAGGGGCTGAGAGGTTTGCCTGGCGGTACGCTGGCAGACGACCCGATGAACCTGATCCGGGTCATGCCGGCGGAGGGAGTTGTAGCACTGCCGTGCGGTGCGTAAATCCCTCCTCCGTTACGATCTGGTGAACTGGAGATGACTTATGATTCAGCCCTTGAACCCGACCGGCCTGCCCGCGAAGAAACCCGCTGCCAAACGCAAATCCGCAAAATCGAAAATCCTGCGCAACGTCACCAAGCCATTTCCGAATTCGCAGAAGGTCCATGTCGAGACGGCGCATGCCGGTGTGCACGTGGCCATGCGCGAAATCACCCAGGCTTCGACCCGCGATTTCCAGGGCCAGATCACGCAAAATCCGCCCCTGCGCGTTTATGATACGTCGGGGCCCTATACCGACCCGGCGGCGAAGATCGATTTCCGCACTGGTTTGCAACCCCTGCGCCTGCGATGGATCGAGCAGCGTGGCGATACGGAAACGTACGCTGGCCGCGAAGTGCAGCCGCGCGATAACGGCTATCTCACCGCCGGTCACGCCGAGTTCGCCAGCCAGCGTGAGACCAAGGGCCAGCTTCAACCTTTTCCCGGGTTGAAACGCGCGCCGCGCCGCAGTGTGGATGGTGGAAATGTTTCGCAAATGCATTACGCCCGCAACGGCATCGTCACGTCGGAGATGGAATATATCGCGGTGCGGGAAACTCTCGGCCGCTCCTGCGGAGGGCAGCATTCAGGTTCGGCACGCGTCGCTCAAACAGACTTGCGCCATCAGCATCCCGGCGTGGGATTCGGCGCAAGGCTGAATAACCGTACGATCATCACGCCCGAATTCGTGCGCGAGGAAGTCGCCGCCGGTCGCGCGATCATCCCCGCCAACGTGAACCATCCCGAGAGCGAGCCGATGATCATCGGGCGCAATTTCCGCGTGAAGATCAACGCCAACATCGGCAACTCCGCCGTCGCCTCGTCCATCGAAGAGGAAGTCGAAAAGATGACGTGGGCGATCCGCTGGGGCGCCGACACGGTGATGGACCTCTCCACCGGCAAGAACATCCACGAGACGCGCGAATGGATCATCCGCAATTCACCCGTGCCCATCGGCACCGTGCCGATTTACCAGGCCCTGGAAAAAGTCGGTGGTCGCGCCGAGGAACTGACCTGGGAGCTCTACCGTGACACGCTGATCGAGCAGGCCGAGCAGGGCGTCGATTATTTTACCATCCACGCGGGTGTGCTTCTGCGTTATGTGCCGATGACCGCGCGGCGCGCCTGCGGGATCGTCAGCCGTGGCGGGTCGATCCTCGCCAAGTGGTGTCTTGCGCATCACCAGGAAAATTTTCTCTATACGCACTTCGACGAGATTTGCGAAATCATGCGCGCCTATGATGTCTCCTTCTCGCTCGGCGACGGGCTCCGGCCCGGTGCGGGCGCGGACGCAAACGACGAGGCGCAACTGGCCGAACTGGCCACGCTCGGCGAACTGACCCTGAAGGCGTGGCGGCACGATTGCCAGGTGATGATCGAAGGCCCCGGCCATGTGCCGATGCAGCTCATCCAGGAAAACATGGAGCTGGAGTTGAAGCAATGCGCTGAGGCGCCGTTCTATACGCTCGGGCCGCTGACGACCGACATCGCGCCGGGCTACGATCACATCACCAGCGCGATCGGCGCGGCGATGATCGGCTGGTTCGGCTGCGCAATGCTCTGCTACGTCACGCCGAAGGAACATCTCGGCCTGCCGAACAAGGATGACGTGCGCGAGGGCGTGATCGCCTACAAGATCGCCGCCCACGCTGCCGATCTCGCCAAGGGTTTTCCGGGTGCATCCGAACGCGACAACGCGCTGAGCAAGGCTCGCTTCGAGTTCCGTTGGGAGGACCAGTTCAACCTTGGCCTCGATCCCGAAAAGGCGCGCTCGTTCCACGACGAAACGTTGCCGCAGGAAGGCGCGAAATCGGCCCACTTCTGCTCGATGTGCGGGCCGCATTTCTGCTCCATGAAAATCACCGAGGATGTCCGCAAGTACGCCGCCGAAAAAGGCGTCGCCGAGCAGGACGCGCTCGCGCAGGGTCTCGCCGATAAATCACAGGAGTTCGCGGCGAAAGGCAGTGATGTTTATCTCACAAACAATATCGATGTAGATTAAAGACCTTGGCTTTCGCCATCGGTCTGGTAATCCGGCCTATATGAAAGCTCTCGCCTTCGTCTTGTTGGCCGTTTCCTGCGTCCTTCCCTTGCACGCCCAGGAGGCTTTGCAAAATGGCGATTTCTCCGATGCCATCAACCACTGGCACGGCGATGGCCGCTCCCCGGCCGATTACGCTTCGGATAATCCCTTCCAAAGTTCCGACCCGTTCACGAGCAAGGGACTCATTCTGCCTCTCAAGAAAACGGCCTGGAGCAAGGTCGCGCAGGATTTCACCGGCAAAATCTCCAGCGGCATTTTGAGCGTTACCTTTATGGTCTCGCCTGATTTCGCCTTTTCCACCAATCGGGACGATTACAAGAATGTCCCGGCTCAGCTCGGATGGGGTTGGAAGCCCTTCAATTCACAGCCTGGAAACTGGCTCATCTTCATCACCGATTTCGATGATACCAAGGGAAACTTTTACCCCATCCCAACGAAAGCCACTTCAGGTGTTCCTCAAACAATAAGCTACAAAATTAAAGGACTCACGCCGCTGGAGGCGCAGACGATCACGCTCGCCTTCCCTCCCGGATCGGGAACCATTGTTCTCCTCAACGTTTCCATTAACAATTCCTAGGGTACGCTTTCCCTGGCATGAACTTCCTGCGTCGCATTCATCTCTACCTGGGCTGCTTCTTCGCGCCGATGCTGGTTTTCTTTTCCGTATCAGGCATCTGGCAGGTTTATGGCCTGCAATGGATCAACGGCCCCAATATCCTGACCTATCTTTCGACCATCCACATGGGGCATCAGCTCTATTTCAAGGACCCGAGCAAAGCCTATACCTTCACGTCGCCCTATCTCGAATTCTTTGTCGTGGCGATGGCGGCGAGTCTCGTGCTCAGCATCATCCTGGGCGTCATCATGGCGTTCAAGTTTGGTCGCGGAACGCTGGCGCTGGCCAGTCTCGCTGCTGGCGTCCTTGTTCCGCTAATCCTGATCATCGTCTTCGCGCGGAAGCTCTAAACTGCGCGCCGATTTAACGCGCTGAGCACCGCGCGGAGCGAAGCGATCTCGATATTCGTATCGGTCGCCGCGCCGAAAGTCGTCAGGCCCGCGCCCGACTTGATCTCGAAATAGGCGACCGCCTTCGCCTCGGCGCCGCTGCCCAGCGAATGCTCGGAATAGGAGATAACCTCGAACGGCTCGACGATTTTGCTCTCGTTCAAGCCATGGACAAACGCCGCCACCGGGCCGTTGCCGCTGCCGCGAATCTGGTGCACCTGGCTGCCCTGTTTAACGCGCACGATGCAGTCGACGCCGTCGCTGGTCGGCGTCATTTTACTGACGCCCTGGAAGGAGAGCGGCTGGTCGCGATCCAGATACTCCTCTTTGAAGAGCTTCAGGATGTCCTCCGGCGGCAACTCCTCGCCGCGCTCGTCGGCCACGCGATTGATGATCCGGCCAAAGTCGCGATGCATCGCCTTCGGCAAAACGTAGCCGAATTCCTGCTCCATGACATAGGCGACCCCGCCCTTGCCCGACTGGCTGTTGATGCGGATGATCGCGCGGTAATTGCGCCCGATGTCGTGCGGGTCAATCGACAGGTAAGGCACCTCCCAGACGCCATCGGGATTGGCCGCGCGGTCCTTGAGTCCCTTGTTGATCGCGTCCTGGTGCGAACCGGAAAAGGCGGTGAAGACGAGGTCGCCGCCGTAGGGCTGGCGCAACGGAACGTCGAGCTTCGTGCAGCGCTCGTAGAGATCGCGCACCTCGCGGATGTTGCTGAAATCGAGCTTCGGGTCGACGCCCTGCGTGAACATATTCAGCGCCAGGGTGACGATGTCGACATTGCCCGTGCGCTCGCCATTGCCGAAGAGCGTGCCCTCGACCCGCGTCGCCCCGGCCAGCAACCCGAGTTCGCTCGCCGCGATGCCGGTGCCGCGGTCGTTGTGCGTATGCAGGCTGATGATCGCGCGCTTCGGATATTTCTGGTGCGTGACGAACCATTCGATCTGGTCCGCATGCTGGTTCGGCATCATCAGCTCGACCGTGTTGGGCAGGTTGAAAATGACCGGGTCCTCTTCCGTGTAGCCCCACGTCTCGCCGACCGCTTCGCAGACTTCCAGCGCGAAATCGGTCTCCGTGGCGGAGAAGCTTTCCGGCGAATACTCGAAGCGGATGTTTGTTCCGGGCACGCTCTTCACGCGGTCGCGCACATGCTTCGTGCCGCTGACGGCGATGTCCTGCACGCCTTTCTTGTCGAGGCCGAAAGTGATTCGGCGCTGGGCGGGCGAAGTCGAATTGTAGAGATGCACGATGGCGCGCGGCGCGCCGCGAATTGACTCTAACGTGCGCTCGATCAGCTCTTCCTTCGACTGGACGAGCATCTGCACCCACACGTCGTCAGGGATGCGATTCTCCTCGATCAGGCGGCGGGTGAAATCGAATTCGATTTGCGAGGCGGAGGGGAAGCCGATCTCGATTTCCTTGAAGCCGATCTTCACCAGCAGCGCGAAATACTCGAGCTTCTCCTCGACGCTCATCGGCACGGCGAGCGCCTGGTTGCCGTCGCGCAGATCGACGCTGCACCAGGTCGGGGCCTTATCTATCGTGCGGGAAGGCCACACGCGTTCGGTCATCTTCACAGCCGGGAAAGGCCGGTATTTCGGGTTTGGGGTGGTCATAACTTCTTTCAATGTAGCGGCGGTCTGTGACCGTCGCACTTGTTTGTCTATGGCAGCTTATGATTTCTATCGGAAACGGCCACGCCGAAAATGAGAAACCCCGGGGAGCCGCTCATTTGGAAAAATTCCGTTAATTTGGGAAATTCCGTTAATTCCGTTAAAATTCTGCGACGGTTGCTACGGTAACGGCAATTCGACGGCATGGCCGCCGCGGGCGCTGAGGTTCACCGCCTCGGTGAATTCGAGGTACTGGACGCCGGTCTCGAAGCTCGGCTCGGGATGACCGCCATGCACGACCGCGTCGATGAAATCCTTTTCGACCGTCCACGCGGTTTCGAGTTCCGGGGGAATCGCCAGCTTGTGCAATTCTTTTTCGCCCCGGCGTGCGCCGAGAATTTCATCTTTGGTGAAGTTGTAGACCAGCGTGCCATCGCGTCCATAAATGGACAGCGTTTCGTCGGGCGGGAACTGCGCCACACCGCTCCACTCGAGCGTGCCGGCAAGTCCATTGGGCCACTGGCCGAAAACCTGGACCACGTCGGGGATGTGGACGACATAACCTTCGCGCTTCGGGATAGAGACCTTCATCTGCGCATGCAGACGGCGGGGCACGCCGATCCAGCGTTCCAGCACCTCGGCATAAATGCCCACCGTCAGGGCGTTGATCCCATTCAATTCCGTGCGCTGCCGCCAATGGGCCGGGGCGAGCGGATCGGAGAATTGATCGCGGTCAGCGGTCAGCCGGAAATGCCAGAGCTCGCCCGCGTAACCGTCGCGCAGCAGTTTCTGAAAAAATTTCCCGCCCTTCATGCCATGCGGGGGCGGGCATAGCATCGTCACCAATTGCGGACGCGCCTGGGCGGCGGAGAGCATCTCGCGGCCTTCACTCAGGCTCATCGCCATGCGCGCCTGACAGAAGACGTGCTTCCCCGCCTCCAAGGCCGAAATGGTGATCGGCGCGTGGAGATAAGGCGGCGTGCCGATCCAGATGATGTCGAGGTCGGGCCGGTCAAGCATCTCGGCCCAATCGTCCATGACCTCCGGAATGTGAAATTCCCTGGCGATGCGCTGGGCCGTTTCGATCCGCAAATTACAGACCGCAGTGACCTGGACATTGGGTAGGGCCAGCAGGCCGGGCAGATGGCGTTGCCGGACGATGCCGCCCGCGCCGACGATGCCGATTCGTAGTTTCTTGGGTGGATGTTTGGAACTCATGCCAGCGCCTCCTGCGGGAGGAGTTTGTCGCAAGTTTGATCCGGCGTCCAGCCGCGCAAGCTGCGTTGATGCCGTACCACCTGCCGGACGCGGTTCGCGATTTCACCGAGATCCTCGTCGCGAATTTGAGGCCCGATGGAAAAGCGGACGGTCGCCGATGCCCACTCCGCCGGAACACCCATTGCGGCGAGCACATGCGACGGCTGGACGGAACCGACAAGGCAGGCCGAGCCGCTCGAAACCGCCAGGCCGGCGAGGTCGAGGCCGATCAGCAGGTCCTCACCATGCAGGCCCAGAAAACTCACGTTGAGCGTGTTGGGCAGGCGCTGGATGGAGTCGGACGTGCCTGCGCCATTGCGCCGCACGCCGCCAAGTAAACTCAATTCCTGCCAGAGCCGTTCCGTCCAGCAGAACTGCCGCTGCGCCTCCGCCGGATCGACATTTCCGTAAAGCCGCACCGCCTCCGCAAAACCGGCGATGGCCGGGGCATTCTCGGTGCCGGGACGACGCTCATTCTCGTGCGAACCGCCCTCCATCAATCGTGCAATGGGTACGCCTGACTTGAGCCAGAGCAATCCCGCGCCGAGCGGGCCGTGAAATTTATGCGCGGTCAGGCTGAGCGCGGAAACCTGCCATCCGGCCAGGTCGAGCGCTTCCTTGCCCGCGCTTTGGATCGCATCGGTGTGGAAAAGAACGCCCCGTTTCGCGCAGATTTCACCGATCTCGCGCATCGGTTGCCGAACGCCGGTTTCGTTATTGGCGCTCATGATCGAGACTAGAATTGTCTCGGGCCCGATCGTGCGCGCGAGTTCGTCCGGATCGATCAGGCCGTGGGCATCAACATCCAGATAGGTGACTTCGAAGTTATTCCCGCGACCCAGTGCCTCGAAAGCGCCCAGCACCGCGTGATGTTCCGTCTTCGCGGTGATCAGGTGCCTCCCCTTGCTGGCATTGGCGCAGGCGAGTCCCTGCACGGCGAGGTTGCAGCTTTCCGTGCCGCCACTGGTGAAAATAATTTCCGAGGGCTTTGCCCTCAGCCAGGCGGCAATCGAATCGCGGGCGGCATCGATCTCACCCCGCGCACGGCGGCCTTCGGCATGGAGGCTCGAGGGATTGCCCAGCGGCGCGTCAAGGAGCTGCTCCATGACGGCGCGAACCCGCGGGTCGAGGTTCGTCGTGGCATTGTCATCCAGATAAAAGCGCTGCATGACGTTATTCTTTCAGGGTCAGATCATCCAATCTCCGCCACCATTCCGCTGCCGGGGATGAATGCTGAGTTGCTGGGCCTCATAAAGAGCGACTGAATCGGACGGAATCGAGCGCGTCAGCCAGACGTTGCCGCCCACGATGGAACGGTCGCCTATGATCGTATCACCGCCGACAATGGTCGAATTGGCGTAAATGGTGACGTCGTCGCCGATGGTCGGGTGCCGCTTGCCGCCGAGGGCGTGCCCCTGCTCATCCCGCTCGACATTCTTGGCCAGGCTGCGCGCCACCAGCCCGACGCCCTGGTAAAGACGGACGCGACTGCCGATTTTGGCCGTGCCGCCAATGACCACGCCAGTGCCGTGATCGATGAAAAAATGGGAGCCGATCTCCGCACCGGGATGCAGATCGATCCCCGTGCGGCTATGGGCCCATTCGGTCATCATGCGAGGCAGAAAAGCAACGCCCATTTCAAAAAGAACATGGGCCATGCGAAAAACCGCCACCGCTTCGACACCCGGATAGGCCAGCACGACCTCCTCCTTGTTGGCCGCGGCGGGATCGCCCTGAAACGCGGCCTCGACATCGGTCTGGATCAGGCAACGCACATCGGGCAGCTTGCGCAGAAAATCGAGTGTGACGCTTTCGACATCCCGCCCGGTGACTGGATGCATCTCCAGGCTTTTGGCGATCTCGCGGTGCAGCCGCTTTTGCAGGCTGGCTAGTTCCAACGCCGTTTCGTGGGGCAGGTTTTCCATCGAAACCTGCCTCTCGGCGATGAAGCCGGGGAAGATGATGTGGAGCAGGTCCTGCGTCAGCGCCGCCACCGCCATCTTCGAGGGGAGGTTGGCCCCGCTGAGGTGCTTGATCCCCCCGCAATGAGCGTACGATTCCAGCAACTCGTCCACCAGGCTCTTCATTGGATGGTCCATATTTCAGCAACAGCCTATCGGAAAAGCTGTTAGCGTGCAAATGCGGTCATGCCTCGTGGGCAAGAATCGACTTCTCGCCTGTAACCTTTTGCCGGTCGCAGCGTCTTGCTTAAGTGTGATTCCTCATCTGCTCCGCTGCCACTCCACTCTTTTCGCAAGCTCCCGCCCGAAGCCCGCTTTCAACCCTTGCTTAAGATGATCGCGCCGATTTTAATTTGCTGGAATAATCTCGTGGTATGGTCCCCGCGCAAAGCCCACCTCCGGACGACCAGCTCGTGGCAGCCACGCTCGCCGGGGACGACACGGCCTTCGTGGAACTCACGCAGAGGCACAAAGGCCGGGTCTTTGGCGTTGCCTCCCGTTTCGCCCGCGATGCCGCCGAGCTCGAAGACATCTGCCAGGAAGTCTTCATCCAGGCCTACTTCAAGCTGCGCCAATACCGCCGCGATTCGCCCTTCGAACACTGGATCCTGCGCATCACCACGCACAAATGCTATGACTACCTCCGCAAACGGCGCCGAAGCGGGAACAACGTCTCCGTCGATGCCATGCTCGACTCGGGCTATGAACCCGCCGCGCCCCAGCCTCCCGCTCCGCACCCGGATTTGGAGCGCCTTCATGCCGCCCTGGCCCAATTATCGCCCGAGCAACGGCTCGTCATCACCCTCCTCGAACTTGAGGAGCGAAGCATCCAGGAAATCGCCAGCCTCACTGGCTGGAGCGCAGCCAATGTCAAAGTCCGAGCTTTCCGCGCCCGGGCCACTCTTCGTAAACTTATGGAGAAATAAAAATGAATGAATCCGATCCACATCCCGATCTGGAGGCCCTTTTTGCTTCAGCCCGGTCTCACCGTCCCGACACCTCGGCGGCAGAATATGCCTTTGAGACCCGCCTGATGGCTCGCCTGCGCGCCCGGCGCGACTTGGACGGTGATGCCGTCTCCATTTGGGCGATGGTCTCCTGGCGTTTCGTTCCCCTCTTTGCCGCCTGCATTCTGGCGCTGACCATCTGGCAGGCGGAGACCTCCTCCGAGACGACCGATGCCGTGAGCATCGCCAGTCTGGATAATCCAGTGGCCGCTTATTTTGGGAGTAACTAACGTCATGAGTTCCACCTCGAAGGCCGCACTTGGCGTCATCCTCATCTTCGTCCTTGGCTGGTTTGGCGGCACGCTGACGACGTTGCTCATCGTGCGCCACAAGGCGATGGTCGCCCTCCAGCACGGACCCGAAGCCCTGGCCATTTTGCTGGAACGCAACACCACCCGCAACCTCGGTCTCGATGCGGACCAGACGAAGCAGATCCACGCCATCTTCCTGGAAAACCTCCGGCAGCGAATGGAATTGCAAAAGCAGGTTCAACCGCAGGTGAGGGTGGTGAATCGCCAGACCATGAAGGAAATCGACGGCCTGCTCTCGCCCGCCCAGCAACAGCGCTTTCACGAGAATCTCGTCCTTTTCCAAGACCGCTTTGGCCGAAATCCGTTCAACGTCGGGCCGGAGGATAACGCGGTTCCACCCGCTCATCCGGATCAAGCTGGTCCCGATACAAATGGCCACCCGGTCAACGCGACCAGCGAACCCAAGTAAGATTCCCCTCGTCCGTTGCCGGTGAACTTGGTGTTCTAACCGGATGTTAGCCAAGGTTTTTTCCGCTGCGGTCTGGGGCGTCGATGCCTGCGCCCTTCTGGAACGAATCCCCGACTGTCATGGCCTTCTACTTCGAGGGTCTCCAGAAGATTGACTGTGAGAAAGATATTTTATTTTGCTCTAATCACTACTTGGGCGGCGCGGTGGCAGACCCGGCCATCACCTGCGGCGTATCTTTCTCCAATCCATCGGCAACTGAAACGGGGTTGGAAACGATATCGACTGATCCCTGCGTCAGCCCGTCAGCGGTGACGGTTACCGTGATCGTGCCGGGCTGGTCGGTGGCTTGAAGCAGGATGGAGCCGATGCCTCCCTCCGCCGAGACGTCGGCGGGGCTGACCAGGTGCGCCGGGCCGGTAACATTGAAGGTCAGGCTGTTTTTTGCCTCCGAACAAAGATGGTCCTGCCCATCCAAAATACTTGCATGCACGAAAATGACATCCGCACCATCGGCGGCAAGAGGGCGATTATGCAAAGCCGGCTCAAGGGCCAGTTTGGCCGGGTTGCCGGGGGTAAAGACACTCTGCCGCGCAACCGCCTGATTTTGACGGTAACCGACCGCCTTCAACTCTCCGGTCTCACCCGGTACTTGAGAGAAGGTGAAGGAAGGATGCGTAACGTGCGAGCAATTGCTGCCATCCCACATGGTTGAGTCAATGTAAGCCGAGTCGGTGCCGTGATCGGGGGGCTGCCGGGCAATGGATTTTCCGTTGACGAATAATTCAACCTCCTCGCAATTGCTGAACACGACGACCTTGCCCGCCGCCGCCGCAGCTTGCGTCCAGGTGTTGGCAATAGCCACCATGGGGCCGGCTTCAATGCCCGCCCCGGTGCTGGCGGCAGCGGGATCGCGCTGGCTCTGAAAGAAATAGTAGATCGGTTTGGGCAGGCGGGTGATATCGGCCATGCCGGAGGTCTCGGTGGCCCGGTCAAAGCCCCGGTTGTAATCGAACATGACCCACGTTGCATCGCCAATCAGGGCCGGAGCCAGGGCCATAAGTTGGTTATGAGTGTAGGCAAAATTCCAGGCCTGGAGCAGGAGAGCATCATTGCCATCGGCCCGCGTTTTCCGCGAGGTGATGGTTTTCCCGTTAATCCAGTCCCCGTATTCGCGTACCAGGTAAGGCATATCGGGCTGGACCGCGAGGTTGTAGGCATTGTGGACGAATCTCGGATATTGCACGTCCCAGGTCTTGGGCCCCGCCTCGTCGCCGCTCGTCAGGCAATCCGGGAATTCCTCCTTTGCCACCGCCGCGCTCCTTTGACGAAATTTCGATGGGCAAGATGTCTCGTTCAGATTTGTTTCCCAGAGGGCGATGCATGGGTGGTTGCGGTCCCGCCGGATCATCTGCCGGATATTCTGCACGACATTGTCCCCAAAGGTCGTATTCGAGTTGAAATATTGCCAGCCCGGCGTGCATTCGATCGCCATTACCCCGAGTTCGTCACAGGCATCGTAGACCGAGGGGTCTTGAGGATAATGGCACAGCCGCACGGTATTAAAGCCCGCATTCTTGATCAGCCAGATGTCCCGATAGTGTGCGTTGGCGGAAACGGCGTTGCCGACCCACGGATATTCCTGGTGTCGGTTTGTGCCCATTAATCGCACCGGTTGACCGTTGATTTCGAAGCCGTCCTGCCTCGACACGCTGTAGGTATGGATGCCGATTCGGGTCGTGGCTTGGTCGACCAGCACTCCACCGCGAAATACTTCCGATTTGAGCACGTAAAGATCGGGGTGGTCCGGCGACCAGAGCTTCGGACTCGTCACCGGGATGCTCTGCTCGATTTCCTTCTCTTCTCCGGCCTGGAGATCGAAAGGAGCCGGCTTTGCCTGCGCCACCGCTGCCCCGGCCATGTCGATTAACTCCTGGCGCACTTCGCACTCGGATGAGGCCGTTCCCGTGGCTTCCAGCTTCACGTCGGTCTTGATCTTGACCGTCGCGCTGTCGCCGGAGACTCCGTCATAGGTCACAAAGACCCCACCGCCGGCCACTTGGTCCACCTCGATCGGATTGGTGATGTGAAGCTTGTCGGTGACGTGCAGCCAAACGTCGCGGTAAAGCCCGGAATAGTAACAAAAATCGAGCTTGTCCAGTGGCTTGCCGGGAGGGACGAGCGGATCGGGACGGTTGTCCAGTTTGACCACAATCGTGTTGTCGCCGCCGTAGTTCGCCACCTCCGTCAGGTCGACGACAAAACCGAGATAGCCGCCCGAGTGCCTCATGACGTATTGATTGTTCACCCAGATATCGGCGATCTGCATTGCTCCGCCGAATTCGAGGGTCACCCGTTTGCCTTTCGCATCCGCCGGAACGGTAAACGTCTTGCGGTAGTAACAGACGCCCTGCCACGAATCGGTGACGTCTTTCGGTTCGATAAACGCCGTGTGCGGAAGTGTGACCTTGTCCCACGTGTTCCCCGACAGGCTGCTCATCTCCTGCTCAAGGTCCTTGTTGGCCGGAGCCGGAGGCGGCGACGAATCCAGTCGCACAAACTCCCAGCCAGCGTCGAATTTTGTCGTCGAAAAGGCCAGCGTATCGTCCGCCACGGAATTCCGGAACGCGACTGCAAGCAGGAAGAGGTAAAAAACGAATCGGAGATAATTCATAACGGTATGGGTCGTTTAACCTCGGTTCATTCTAAAAGTTGCTCCTACGGCTCCGACTCGATCTTGATCGTGTACTGCACCGGGACTACGAGCGCCGCTGCCGCCGCGAACAGCTTCCCCTCCTGCGCCATCCCGTCGGCGACGACTTTTTCCAAATCGGCCCCCGAATTCGGCGCAATGGTCTTGAAGACCGGAACATTGTGTATCAATTCCTTGACGAGATGGGTCTCCTGAGCTTGCTGCGCCTGCACCGCGGCATGAACCTTCCGGAATTGGTCGCAAAACGGATTCACCAGGAACTCCGCCGCCAGATTGATTCCCTTCGCCAAGTCCGCTGTAGAAAACTCCTTCGTCGTGGTACCCCACGTTACTTTCGCTTTGCTCCCCTTCAGTCCCTTCACCACCAG
>Ga0302319_10003724_pt1 | contig 31644 bp, 25 predicted proteins | sample Bog_T0_2_FD_203319 | JGI IMG/M metagenome (GOLD analysis project Ga0302319, IMG submission 203319) | Peat permafrost microbial communities from Stordalen Mire near Abisko, Sweden - Bog_T0_2 | ecosystem: Environmental > Terrestrial > Soil > Wetlands > Peat | place: Sweden: Abisko, Stordalen Mire... | reverse complement strand
TTAACTACAATCAGGAACCGCCCCTCTGATGAAGTTGAGGAATAGCTGTGCAAACAGCCTCCCTGCTTCGGCGTGCGAACAAATGCGAAGAGACTGTCGTCGGCGAAAAGGTTCTGCTCCAGTCCACTCTCAGGCCCGGAATCATGACAATCCTTTGAACTGATTTAGGGGGTCTAACATCATTCCATTCAACAGGATACCGATAACCAGTTTTGATCTACTGCGCACCTGTTGGTGTGGGTTAGGCGCCCAGTTCCGGAATAGGCAAACGCATCTTTCCCTTCGGCAATAGCGTCCACGCAGGTGAAAAACACCGAGGAGTGATGGCAAATGTCGGTCCGCGGTCAAGCGGGCTGGTGATTCCGCCGGATGCGGACATCGGGCTGAAACAAAGGCAACGGTACTGGTCGTTTAATGGTGCTTCTCGGAGACAAGCGGTTTTACTAAGCCGGGGAAGAAGATCGATCGAAGGCTGTCGTGCAAGAGACCGAATGCCATTTGCCGGAAGGCCGATCAGCGTGACGAACTGCCACTCTGGGAAGCCGGAGACGCCGAAGAGCGTAGATACGGCCTTCCACAACTCATGACCGCAAATAAAGCTGCCGCTAGGGGGCCACCACCCCCTAGCGACCATTAACCGGCAATCCCGGCAAGCCGAGATTGCCAGTCACAAATACGTCATCGGCTCACCTTGCTGAAAGATGAGTCCGAATCGATGTGCTCTGACCCTCTCATCGCAAAAAACGAGACAATCCGGAGCAGCTCCGGTTGCTTTGTTCGCCTTGTAATAACAATAAAGTGTGGCATTTAAGCTGCTTTCACCGTGAACGTTTGAGCCTCAATGACCAGCTTGTTCCTGGAAAACCGAAATGCATCTTTCCGGCTTCATTGCGGTCAGCCCAGCTTCCATACCTTGGAGGGCAAGGCATTCCAAATTGAATACCGGGAAGTAACCTCAGTGGCGGCGGCGGCCGCCCCGCACAGGCCGGTGATTTCCACCCAGACCAATCGCGCCAGCTTCCGAGCTGCTGTCTAGCGTAGTTTCGGCGCCCCCTCGAATCTCCGACTTCCGACAGACCTCCTAGTTTGCACAAGTCGGTGGCAGTCGGGTGGTGCCTTTGTTCCCCGGCTTCAAAACCTCCCTGAACACTCCCGCTCCTGTCGCATTCCACGAGATCGCCTGAACAGGCGTATTCGCGGCGCGCTGCCGAAGCAAGTCCTCCGTGTGGTCGCTTTGCTACTTGCCGGCGCACGACTCGGCATATCTCAACCAAGCAACTCAACCAGGAGACCCTCTATGGACGAATCCATCCCCGCTATCAGTCCGTTTTCTCTTCTTCCGCCAGCGACCCATCTGACCATTCCGCCCTCAGTGGCGGCGCTTCGAACCATGGTCACCAACTCCGTTCCTTCTGGGCACACGCGCCGGGCCTACGGGAAAGCATTCGACGATTTCCTCGCGCTGGCCATACGCACCGGCCAGCCGATCAGCCGGCAGCTGTTCCAGCAGTATCGCGCGGAGATGGTAAATGCCGGTCTGGGCGGCTCGACCATCAATGTTCGCCTGTCGGGCGTGCGCAAGCTGGTCAACGAAGCGCGGGAGAACGACCTGGTCGATCCCTCCGACGCGGGACGGATTATCTCGGTCCCCAACGTCCCGGCGCAGGGCGTGCGCCTGGGCCAATGGCTCACCGTTGACCAGACCAGAGACCTGCTGGCCGTTCCGGACCGGAGCCGGCTCAAGGGCAAACGCGATCATGCGATCCTCTCCATCCTTACCCAGTCTGCGCTCCGTCGCGAGGAGGCGGCGCATCTCTGTCTGGACCGATTGCAGCTGCGTGAGGGCCGCTGGGTGTTGGCCGACATCCGCGGCAAGCGCGGGCGGGTGAGGACCGTGGCCTTGCCGGCCGGCGCCAAGGCTGCGATCGACGATTGGACCCGGGCGGCCGGCATAACATCCGGTCCGGTGTTTCGCCGGCTTACAAAAAGCGGCCGCGTTCTGCCGGGAGAAGGCCTGGGCGTCTGGGCGATCTGGGATGTGGTGGTCACCTCGGCTAAGGCCATCGGGATCGAGGGCTTCGGACCCCACGACGCCCGCCGCAGCTGCGCAAAGCTCTGCCGCAAGAAGGGAGGAGCCCTCGAGCAGATCCAGTTCATGCTTGGCCACGAGTCGATCGAGACCACGGCGATCTACACCGCATGCGAACAGGAGCTCGCGATCGCGGTGAACGACGGCCTCGGCCTTTAGCCAAGCACGCCGGAAGCCCTGTCGTATTTGGGCTGACCGGGATTCCCCCAGACAATCTCAATTATCGTTGGGAATCTTCCTGGCCAATTTGCTCCAATCTTCTTCCGACTTAGCTCTTCTCTAGTTCATCACCCAACAAACAATCGGCACCCTCCGCCCCGCGCTCAACCTGCGCGCAGGCCGTCGTGCACCTCGATCCCTGAAAGGAAAGCCCATGTTCCACTTCATCACGCTTTTCGCCGTAGCCCCCGAAGCCGAGGACGAATTCGTGCGACGACTTGGCACGGGCGGCGCGTGGCTTGAGCAGGCCCGCCGCGCCGCTCCCGCCCTGGTGGCCGCCGATCTGTTACGCCACCAATCGAAGTCCTTGTTCCTCTCTCACGACATCTGGACCACGCCCGAGTCCTACTCGCGCGCCCGTGGCAGCGAAAATGTTCAACAACTTCTCAGCGCCAGAAAGCAGATGGCCGTCGCATCCTTCGAGATCGGCGCCTTCGCCTTCCCGGCGCTCAAAGAGACCACCGGGCCCAGCAACGCGTACCTGACACAGGCCGAATCCCTTCGTCCGGCGGACTGGTTGCCAACACAGCAATTGGAAGCCGAGTTGTTCGATGCGGCACTTGAGGAGACGATGAGCAACCCGAAGCCGGCGGCTGCCGCGCTCGCCCAAATCGACGCCTACTTCGCACAGGATGGCGACGTTGGCGAGACGCAGCATCGGCAATCCCTGCTCCGGCTGCTCGGGCTTCTGCGGCCAAATCTGGCCGAGCTATTCGGGGAGCCGTCATCGCTGGGGTAGGGAAGATAGCTGTCAAGAGCCCGCTCCTGGCGGCGGGCTGAACGGCGTGACGGCCGCCGCCAGCCCGTTCGATCAATGCTTGCCTGGCGATCTCGCAAGCGACAAACCACTGCGGCCGGCATCACGGAACCCGGCACAAACCCGGCAACTCAACGGGGAAGAAACGAAGAGGCAATTTGATAACTTCCGCAGCGGCGGAGAAAAGGTGGTTCTCAATGAACGATGAAAGTAGAACTCTGAAGGGATGGCCAGCCGTGCGCATGTTCTTCATGCTGGCCGTCACGCCGGTGATCACGGCGCTGACCTTGGCGTTACCAATATCCTGGGTGGTCAACCGAGAATTCGCAGCGGGCGCCATCCACGCAATCTTCGGAGTTGAGCGTCTCGGCTATTGGAGGGTCGTTGGATTATTCGCGATTCGGTTCGCAACTCGGGGCAAGATTGAGCTTCATGGGCCTCGAAAGTGAGAAGCATCCCGCTTCCAATGACTCAAGCAGGGCTCAACATCAGAAGATGATTGCCGATAGGACAATGGTGGAAGGAGAGACATGCTCGGATTGCTAGAGAGGGAGATTCTGAACGCTCGGAGAGCTGCAAACCTATCTCCCGAGAAGGAAGCGAGGCTTGTGCCGGTTCAGGACAAGTTTCACGTGTTCTGGTACGGGGATACGGGGGAAATGAGGTTTGTGAAGAAGACTCCCACGCAGGTGGTCCTCTGGGACGTTCCATCCGAAGAGGCCGACCGACTTCTGAATATCGAGTGCTGGATTCCATCCTACGAAACCAAAACAGAGGACCTTTGGCTCGATATCACAAGTTGGTTCGGCAGAATGTTGCGCACCGAATGGTACCGAGAACGGGAGTGGATATTCAAAGATGAACTCCTCGACGGTGAGAACCTCGCCGAACTTCGTGAATTGATCGCGAACCTGGAGAGGGAATCCCTGACGGCCTGAAGGCTCCACGGCACTATAACAATCACACCCAAACGGCGCGATCGGAAACGCTATTCACGTGACGCTCTTGTCTACTCAAGCGCCGGGTGTGATCTCCGTTTGATCGTGTTCAGGTTGTGAGCACCGGCAACCAGCCGAATTGGAGGAAGGTGGAAATGCTGGCTCTCGACAAGCCGAAGCGTCTCCATCTCCTCCTTGGAAAACTAGTTCTAGAGGATTAGGGTGCAAACCCGAAAGTAATCGCAGCCATGATCATCAGAAACCGGTAAGCCTCATCCTCAGACGAATCCAGGTCGGGTCCGATTGAAAGCCACTTTCTATTGGCTCGGCATGGAGCAAATAGCGGGTCTCGCTTTACGACTCTTTCCCATTCCGAATCTGTCAGCCTCAGTGCCATTTTCCATTTGTCTCTTGTTTTGGAATTCTCAGCCATATCGAAAGAGACGAGACGAATTAGCGCTTTCCCGGGATTACCAAACTCAAGTTCTTTCAGAAATCTCAGATAGTCTATGGCTCTCTGCGGATCCGCCGGATTACGAAAAACAAGCACGTTTTCCGAACTCCAGATGTTATTCACGTAATAGCGAAGAACGGACTCCGTTAGCGACGGGTGATTCTGAGCGCATGCCATCAGGGGGCGTTCAAACTCACTGATGAACTTTCCAGACCGATTCGAATGGGGATGCTTTGGATATCCGATTTTGCCAGCAGGTTCAAGCAGCGTCCGGGCGAATGCGGATATGCAGTTCTTGTGAAAAAGGCCGCCATGGAGAATTCCAGAGAATACGATCAACGCCAGTGATGGTTTGGCCCCGGCATTCTCAATCCAATTGTGCTCGGCTTACCATCTGCACTACCTTTGAATTGGCCTGTTTCTTCGCACGTAGAGTGCTGTTGCCGTACACGTTTATGGTGGTCGAAACTTTGCTGTGCCGCATGAACTTTTGCTGAACACCAATCGGGGCGCCCGTCTCGTCCAAAATCAAACGAAACGTGTGCCGGAATGCGTGCCAGCCAAGCTCCGAGACTCCGACTTCTGCTCCTTTAGGCCTAAGAATCTGCCGCTGAATGATGCCCGCATAGTACGGGCGACCGGTCAGCGGGGAAGGAAAGACAAGACCTTGGGTCTTCTGCCCTCTCAGATCTAGCAGCACTGCTGCGAATGCCGGATCAAGCGGAACTTCATCTTAGGAGGGCTCGGTCTTGACTCGACCGATGCGCCCATTGACGACGTCCTGCTGAACCAACATCACGCCATTCTTGAAGTCGATGTGCTCCCAACGCAGCGCGAGAATTTCGGACACGCACAGGCCGGTACACATTGCAACAATCTGAAGTTTTTTCCTGAGCGAAAAGTTAATCGGCTAGTTGACGAACCGGTCCCAGGCCAACCCGAGGTCCTGAGCAACCCACGACTATAGTAATGCGCGGAGTTATGAACGCTTCCCCAAGAAGATGGAGAACGCTTCCGAGATGAGTGAGAGGGTTCTGACAACGCGCCACGCCAACGCTCAGGTCAAACTTTGGTCGTCCGAATCTTAAGCGGAGCCTCGGGTCGAGTACAGAGAGAATGGCGGTGGCGCCGTCAGGTTGAAGATTGATTACCGCGTGGCTTCAAACAGGAACCACGCACGCCGCTCCGCCTCGTCAATCCAAATCTCAATCAAGCTGGTGGTTGCGTATTCATTGGCTTTGCTGGTAACTACGTGCGCGGCGCGCAGGCTCTCCACAAAAGCCTTGTTGTCGGCGTGGAGTTCACGCAGCATCTCGGTGGGGCCCACAAACTCCTCGTCGTTGTCCGCAATCCGCTGCAGCCGGGCAATGTGCCCAATGGAGTGGATGGTTGTGCCACCAACCTTGCGAACACGCTCAGCAATGGCGTCAGTAATGCCGAATATCTGTGTTGCATGTTCGTCGAGAAGCAGGTGGTAGTCGCGGAAATGTTGGCCGCTCATATGCCAATGGAAGTTCTTGGTCTTGAGGTAGAGGGCAAAGGCGTCGGCAACAAGCGCGTTGAGTACGCTGGAAAGATTCTTTACATCTTCGGGAGAGAAGCCGTCGGGAACGAGAAGCCTGGCAGCTTGCGATTCTTTTTCATGAATTTGTTTAGACACAGAGAAGCTCCTTTGCAGGGAAGGGCATTGGGACGTCCGGAATGGGGCGTCTGCGCCATTTCCTCCACCCTGCCAGTGAAGGAAAAGGCATCTTGGTTACTAACTATCGATAGAAATGGGATAGCGTCACACATCTTCAATGCTCATCATCCTAAAATCGGCGAAGACGACAATCTGCCCAATTTGGACCACCATGAAGACAAGGCATATCGTTTGAGACGGTGGGTTTGAGCGATTGACAGCGAAGAGGCCCGATTGAGCTCTTGAATTCAGTGGCCGATCTGCGCGACGGCAAATTCTATGGCAGCGCTGGCGCCAGAAACTTGCCTCAATCGCTCCGCCTTTGCTACTTTGATTCGGACCCGGGTCAGCATGCTGTAGGCGAAACCTTCATTCGCGCCGTGCCGGTTTCTGGAACGCTCTCAGTCCAGCATCAGCTACCAGGTGCTGAAGGCACACCGTGCCATCCTGCGCTGCCGCTCCTCCGCACTCGGTGCTCACATAGACGTGTGTCACGGCTGCGGCTTCGAAATTGGCATCCCCGGTAACTCATGCCCCTCGCGCTGCTATCCCAGTTCGAGGCACATGCACGCCAACGCTGGATCAAGGACGGCGATGGGAACTACTCCCGGTCAACCACTTTGCACTCACAGCCGAATCACACGCGACGGATGAGCCACACAATCAGCACAACGACAATAATTGTTCCTACCAAACCCATACCTAACATAGCGCCTCCTAACGGACACATGGGGCATCAAGGTCACCCATAAAGAAACGATAGGCCTGGATTCCGGATGTAGTCTGATCAAAACAAGCCAGCAGCACGGATCATCGAAATGGGATCTGTGCGCTCTCCGACTTGTTGTGCCTGGATTACTGGCAGTCAGTCACTTCTGACGTGAAGAAGCCGTCAATGTTCCGTTAGGTTTTATGCTCGATTCCCGTATCCAGCGAAGGTTCTTCCGTGAGGTCCGCCGGTCTGAGTGAATGGGAATTCCACTGATGAGGCCCTGATAGTTTGGAAGGCGTTTGCCGAGAATCACCACGCCCTTCGACGTGATTTCATATTCGCGAATATCCTTGGCATGATTCCCGCCGCGCATCTTGATCACCACCATGATCTTGCGAAGCTGGCCATCAATGGAAACGTACCGCAGCCGGATGATGTCATCGGTGAGGAAAGAAATTGAGTAGGTACTGAACGGGAATTCGGTGAAAAACTCATCCACTTCAACCGTGCTAAGAATCGTTACTCCGATTTCCGTCAAAGCGAAGATCATGCGGTAAAGCGATTCGCGAAAGTCGGCGATCATCGGCACCACGCGCTCCCGCGTGAGCTTCTTCATGAATCGATTTCGCAAACTCGGCTTTATCGAATACAACGATCGCATCAAGGTTCACAAGTAAATGCTCGATGTGGTCCTGCACGAAGAATTCCCCGAGCGGCAACCCGAGAGAGATTCTGCGTCACCAACTTCGCAAAGTCGATCGAAGCAGTCCAGACGCGACTAACGCATGAGTAGAATTGGTCAAATTGGAGTTGAGCGTTGTCAGCACTCATTTTGCCGGAATTCGCGCTCGCGCAGGACGAGCAGCGGGTTTCTCCGCAGCCGGTGCGCCCAGTGCGCTGAAACCGTTGCGGACCGACTCGGTTAATCGTGGCTTATTCATCTCCCTTTTTACGCGGGAGAGGATCCTTCTTTCAATCTCGGTCTGGCCTTTCTTTTTCATGAAGAGGCTTTTCTTTGAACGCTGAGCGGTGAATTAGCGTATTGAGTTCGGAGCCGATCTTCCCTCGGCAATTCCGCAAATAGGATCATGCCGCATTTGCAAGTGTTTATTCGGCAGCCGCGTTAGCGCCGCCATCGCGAATAGCCCCAGCCCCCACCTCCGAGCAGAAATAGAACCAATAAAACAATCAAGATAGTTTCCATGTTGTAGCCTCACTCGCAAGAGGAAGCGGACTCGCCTTTGTAACGACTGCCCCACTTCTTCCCTACAGGTGATCCTAGGGGTGCCCCAGATGGTTGTCTGATCACATTGGACCGCCCTGAGCGGAACCAAGCTCAGGCTGAACACACCAACGTGCGTCACCGGATGAAGGCAGCGCTTCGCTACAAGTGTGATCTACATACATCGATCGTTCGACTTCGTCCCCCAAAAGTCATCAGACTTCGAGCTAGGTGTGAGCACTTCCGACCATCCGACAGCTTCGAAAGAGGCTATTCCTGGTAAGTAGCGGGCCAGTATGAGTCCCTGCAGGATGAGAACCGGCCCGGTATCGGGCTCCTGGTTCAGCGTTCCGTAAAGTCGGAGCTGAATCGACGATAGCGAGATAAGTGGTTCGTTCGATTCTCCCGGTTCACGGAGACCTTCGTCGGCATCGAGGGTTCTTGACGGCGATAGTGCACGATAGCGGTAATCGTTGGTGGTTTTTGGGCTTGGCCCTGGGCAACCGGGGCGGATTGGAATCGTCATGGCTTGGTTGATCGTGTTATCCCCTGCCTTGTTGACATTGGTCGGCGTCGTTATGGTTTACAACAGGGAAGTCTGGTACAACGCGCCATCTATAAAATGGGCAGCTAATCCTGCTCCCGGCGTTGTGGTTCGCGTGAATCCGGGGTACGACCTGCGCAACGCCGCATAGTTGCGGCTCCGCGCTTCACCAAACGCCACAATGTCCGGAAATTTTTGCCGGCATGCTAATTGCGCAATGGGGCTCCGGCCTAGCTGATGGTCTCCGGATGGCGTCGCAGGCTCTACTCAAACCGGTACAGCTTGACCCGTTCCGTCCTCAACTGTCGCGAATCGAAACGGCAGCCCGAATATCTCAGCAGCGTGTCGGCCCTTTCAAGGACGACGCTATTTGCCGCCCAGCTAAGGAGTTACCGGCCTTCTGGGATTTGGAGGATGTAAGCGGCACCTCGCCATCGGCGATCAGTTCTGGATTCATTCCATGGACCGGCTGGCTGGAAATTGAGGAGCAAAGCCTGAACAAGATTACCCGTCGGATTGCTTCCTCGATCGAGAAGGAGTCACATTGCCTGCAAGCAATAAAGAACATCATCACACCGATCGCATAGGCTGGCTCCGCGCGGCGGTTCTGGGCGCAAACGACGGCATACTCTCAACATCAAGTCTCGTGCTTGGTGTTGCAGCCGCGCAAGCGACACACCGAAATCTATTGATTGCAGGAATGGCCGGCCTGGTGGCCGGTGCCATGTCCATGGCTGCCGGTGAGTATGTCTCTGTCCATTCGCAGGCAGACACCGAACATGCTGATTTGAACATTGAGCGCGCGGAACTAAGAAGAGACAATAAAGGCGAACACAAGGAGTTAGCGGCGATTTATATCGCCCGCGGGCTCGATCCCGCTCTCGCAAAACAGGTTGCTCAGCAACTGATGGCACACGACGCTCTGGGCGCCCATGCCAACGATGAGCTTGGCATCACCAAGAGGCTTCGTCCACGCCCTATTCAAGCAGCGTTGTCTTCAGCCGGAAGCTTCGCATTCGGCGCGTTGATGCCTCTCCTGGTTACGGCTATAGCACCGGTAGGTGGATTGATTCCCCTTGTATCTGTATCTTCACTGGCGTTGCTTGGACTTCTGGGGGGACTGGCTGCACGCGTAGGCGGGGCAGGAGTCATGGTCGGGGCAATACGCGTGACATTCTGGGGTGGATTGGCCATGGCAATAACCGCTGGCATCGGATGGCTATTTGGAGCAGTTGTTTAAGGAGAACGAATCGGAAGTTGCTAACCGGGAATGGGAGAGCGCTGATGCCGAACTGAAGGCTGGGCAACTCCGAATCCCGCCTCAGATAACGCTCAATCGGCGTTGGAGAACTGATGTGCAATTTTGACCAACTCAACGGACGTGACGTGCTTAGCATGGGTTTAACGTTGGCGGTCGCGTCTCTTCCAGAGTGACTGCGCAGGATATTCCCGGAGTCAAAATGCAGAAAACCAAAGCTACTCAAGATCGCGATCAGCCCCGGCAAGACGATCAACTAGCGCTTGCACAAGGGAGCCACGAGGAAAGTGCGAAAGTCGTGGGTAAGTCGCTGGAGGTGAATAATGACGATGTGCGCAATCAGCCCCAGCAAGACAATCAACCAAAGGCCGGACAGCAGCGCCACGAAGACAGTGCGGAAGTCGTGGGTAACTCGCTGAACGTGAATGACAATGATGTGCGCAATCAGAACGGGTCCGGCACTGAAGCTGTGAAGGGTGGACAGCATCGCAACCCCGATAAGAAAACATAAGTCCAGGATGCTCACGAGGATTCGCATGGAAGCCATCCATCCATGTAAGTTCGCATCTCTGCGGTGTGAGGACTTTCTGAAAATCCTGATGCGTCATCCTGACACCTGGAAAAATGTGAGACGAGAATTGGGTCAGTATTATGCGCAAACGTGTGAGGAATTGCGTGGCTCGACCTAATCCATCCCGAGTCGAGTAGTCCAGGCAAACTACGCATCGATAGAATCGGTGCTGGATTGGCCAGAACCAGCCATAGCGTAATTGACGATTGCGTTTCACCACCGCTCTATGAAGACCAGAGACGAGTCGCCCTTCAGGCGATAAAGCTGGATGTGAGCGACATGGTGATCCGATGCATCTGCGTCCTTTGGTGCTGTGGACTCGGCAGCGCAATTGGCTCAATTACCCAGCCTCACCCCGAAACAGTCCTGAGTGCGTCGGGACTGCGCACCCATTCGTCGTGAAAACGATCACGGCCCCATGCTCGTGGGGGTGCACGGATCGTACCCCAGCGATTGAGCGGTTACAGGAGTAGGCGGCGTCGGAGGAGTGATCCACGGGATGTTATTGAAGTCAAAGAACTCCAGCAGGTTAGGCTGTGCGGCGTCGCGGTTCGTTAGATGCGCGGCGCTGCCGATAAACCGGTTCTCAACAAACTTGATTACCGCTGTATGGTCCATCGGCGTATGCGATACATAATGCCGTCTTGTGAAGGGCGAGATGATGATATTCGGAAGACGGAAGCCGAGCTGCGCGGCAAACCCTTGCTGGGCTGCTGCGTCACCGGCATTGGCACCGGGGTCATTCGACGCAAGATCGCAATGAAGTGTAGCAGTGCCACCGGACGGCGCACATGGGCCGTAACCGTCGGCATTCACCGCGATGCCCCGAATATCCGGGGGCACGGCTCCCAATGTGCTGGTATTGGTGTAGTCGTTGGAGTGGCCGGCCACGGGTGGAACGTGATCGTAGGGTCCGCCGCCCTCGTCGTAGCTGAGGAAGAAAACAGAATCGCTCCATTCGGGGCTCGCCATCAATGAATTGACGACGCTCGCCACTTGCGTTTGACCGAGCAAGACTGATTGACCCGACCCCGGATGCTCGTCATTATTGGCATAGCCGGCCTCTATGAAGGAAAAGCTGGGGAGTGTGCCGTTGGTGAGATCGGTGAAGTACGTGTATTGCGGAGTGGCCACGCTGTACAGCGGAGCAACGTGGTTCGGATCGATGCAGAAGGAGTTTGTGGAATCGCCAACCACGCTGGAAGGTTGCGTGGGAGCGGTACAGGCAGCGCCCGTTGGATTCTCGTACAGATACTGGTAGGAATACGTCAAGTTAGAGAAGTCGGTCGCGGGGTAAGTCGCGTTCGATCCGCCGGTGCAGTCGTCGTCGTTGAGGCAGAAGCCCTCAGTAACCGTGTAATAGACTTTCCACGATACCTTGGCCTGGTCAAGCTCCTGGAAGATGTTCGGTATGTTTAGTTGAGAAAGATGATCATCGCCGCCGGGGTCCTTGACCAAGCCCTGGGTCGTGCCGCCCGTGAAGGTCGCGATACGATTGCCGATGCTCTTGGTGGATAGCGGCGAGAACCAGCGATCGGACACAGCGAACTGAGACGCCATGTAGTAGTAGTAATTGAAGAAGCTCTGGTCGTAATAGCCCATAGCGCGCTGACCTGTCAGATCAGTAAAGTTGCCGGAGCAAGTGCCCCCCGCATTCGGAATTGCGCAGCTCTTCGCATAGCCCTCTGCATTGTGAACAAAGCCATCCATCAGGATTGGACGTGCAGTGAGGAAGTTGTAGCGATTGACATCGCCATAGCTTGCCAGCCAATCCGATGTTTCGTCGTCGACACAAGTGCTGGTGAATTTGAAAAGCGAGAACGACTTACCTTCATCGTCCATATTACTTATCGTGGTCAGCTTGTCGTCGATGCCGTCTACTTCATAGTCCTTGCCGTCGTCTCCAATGTTCCAGGCGTTCGCCTTCCGGTAGGGATTCAGCATTCCGAAATAATTGTCGAACGAATGGTTTTCCTGCAGCATAAAGATCACGTGGTCAATGGATTGAAGGCTGCCAGCCGGAGACACTGTCACCGTCGTACTGGCTACAGCTTTTCCACCAGCGCCGGTCGCAGTCGCAGTGTAAGTCGCGGTCGCTGTTGGGCTGACCAACTGCGTTCCGCCGCTCGGCTGCAAGGTATAAGAGCTGCCATCTGTCCCGGAAAGTGTAACCTGAGTGGCATTAGTTGCGGCTACAGTTAAAGTGGATGAGTTTCCAGCAATTACTGACGTCGGATTGGCGGTGATACTCACGGTCGGCGCGGGATTCGCAGTTACCGTCAGAGTCGAAGTCGCCGAGGTTTTCCCGCCCGGTCCGATTGCTGTTGCGGTGTAAGTTGTGGTCGCGCTCGGGCTTACTGCCTGCGTTCCGCCGCTCGGCAGCAAAGTATAGGAGCTCCCGTCGCTTCCGGTTACCGTCACTTGGGTGGCGTTGACTGCCGCGACGGTCAACGTGGATGCCCCCCCTGCGTTGATCGAAGCTGGGCTTGCGCTAATGCTGACAGTCGGGGGTGGATTCGGTGTGACAGTAACGGTCGTACCGGCAGATATTTTCCCACCTGCTCCGGTCGCAGTCGCAGTATAGGCGGTCGTCGCGGTTGGACTGACTGCCTGCGTTCCGCCGCTCGGCTGCAGGGTATAGGTGCTGCCATCGCTTCCCGTGAGTGTCACTTGAGTGGCATTCATAGCAGTCACAGTCAGGATGGAGGAGCTTCCCGAGACGACGGAGGTTGGGTTGGCAGTGATACTCACGGTGGGTGGTGGATTCGGTGTGACAGTAACGGTCGCAGTTGCAGATGACTTCCCGCCAGGTCCGGTCGCGGTCGCAGTATAGGTGGTCGTCGCGGTTGGACTGACTGACTGCGTTCCGCCGCTCGGCTGCAGGGTATAAGAGGTTCCGTCGCTTCCTGTCACCGTCACCTGAGTGGCGTTGACCGCAGTCACAGTCAGAATGGAGGAGCTTCCCGAGACGACGGAAGTAGGGTTGGCTCCGATGCTGACGGAGGGCGGTGGATTCGGTGTGACAGTAACGGTCGTACCGGCAGATATTTTCCCACCTGCTCCGGTCGCAGTCGCAGTATAGGTGGTCGTCGCGGTTGGACTGACTGCCTGCGTTCCGCCGCTCGGCTGCAGGGTGTAAGAGGTTCCGTCGCTTCCCGTCACCGTCACCTGAGTGGCGTTCATCGCAGTCACAGTCAGAATGGAGGAGCCTCCCGCGGCGATAGAAGCGGGGTTAGCACTGATACTGGCGGTTGGCGCGGGGTTCGGAGTTACTGTTATGGTCGTAGTTGCCGATGACTTCCCGCCCGCCCCGATCGCAGTCGCAGTATAAGTGGTCGTCGCGGTTGGACTGACTGCCTGCGTTCCGCCGCTCGGCTGCAGGGTGTAAGAGGTTCCGTCGCTTCCCGTCACCGTCACCTGAGTGGCGTTCATCGCAGTCACAGTCAAAGTGGACGAGCCACCTGAAGTGATTGAGGTTGGACTCGCCGTGATGCTAACTGTCGGCGGCGGATTCGAAGTTACCGTTACGGTTACGCTTGCGGAGGTTTTCCCACCGTCTCCATTTGCAGTTGCCGTGTAAGTTGTGGTCGCGACCGGACTGACGGTCTGTGTTCCGCCATTTGTCTGCAGGGTAAAGGTGCTGCCGTCGCTTCCCGTCAGCATCACCTGGGTGGCGTTTGTCGCGGTCACGGCCAAAGTGGATGAGCCACCTGGAGTGATTGACGCGGGACTCGCGCTGATGCCAGCTGTCGGCGCCGCCGTCGTAAAACTCAATTGACCACCACACCCGATTAGCAGCACGAGCAGCAAAGAGCAAGGGATCACCGAGAAAAGAATTCTGCTGAAAGATTGGCGAATGGTCGGTGCTGTCAAAGTATCCTCGCTTCTATCCCCTAAGGGAGCTTGCTTGCCTGTTAGGCTCCTCAAACAAATCAGCCACAACTAAGCAGTAACGTGTTATCAGTACACTTCGCACTTCAGGACGTCGGCTAGGTTTATCGTCGGCTATAGCTTCGGCTAATCCCCTTCGCTGTTGGATCGCTCATTGAGTCCCGGTGGCCTGCTCAACGCAAAAGCATCCCCCGCATCCTCGACCTGCGCATAATCTCTCGTGGGAGTGTTCCCTTTCCGGCCATTCATTTCCTTTTGCTGCTCAGCTAAGAATGCCCACGGTAATGTCCAATCGGGCGATCCTCCCGGTGTCCGAAAATCACTTGACCGGAGACGCTGAAGCTCTGGAATCGATGACTCTTTGCGCATGGCTCTTTTGTATCTGTGGAGTTCAAACCAGCGGAGATAGCTTTTGACAACGCTGGTCATCGTCATCTCTTTCCCCGCAGCGAAGTTGTGTTCCGACATCGTCCTTTGCAGATTCGGAGACTGCAGAATGGCGACGAGCTGTTCTGCGAGCTCGGCCGCATCACCCTTCTTGTAGAATCGGATCGCCATATTCTCGCCCGCTGCCATTTCCCGGAAATCGTCGATGTCGGCGCACACGATCGGAACTCCAAATTCACATGCCTGATGGGCGGGGCCGCTTGATCCTGTCGCCGAATCGTACGGCAAAACCAGGATCGACGTTGATTGAAAGAGATCAGGAATGGCTTCTTCTGGAACGTATCCGCGGAAGTCAATCGGCAAGCCTGCGGGTTGTGCATCGCGAATCGACTCCCAATATCCCGCCTTCGTGTGATGATTGGCGCCGGCAACGACGAGCCTGGCATTTGGGACTTTCTCCAATGCGCATTGGAAAGCCTCCATCAAAGTCTCCAGCCGCTTATAGGTCCCCCAGTGTCCGATCGCCAGAATGCGGAGATCCGGATTGCCGCGCTTCGCGAAATCTGGCGGGCAGGGAAGAGAAGCAAACGTTCCATGCGTGCCAAGGAGCACGTTTTGAGCCGAGTACTTGGATATTAGGGTGCTGCGGAAGTGAGGAAGCAATACAGAAACTGAATTAGCCTTCAGCAACGCTTTCGTGGCCAGGTCAGTGCCGAATCGAAAAATCCTTTCACGTCGCACTCCAGCAGCGGCAAAATCAACATGCTCGATGATGTGGTGCAGCGTGATATGCGTGAAAAAGCCTGCTGCTCTTGTCAAGGCAGGCGCAAATAGTCCTGCAAACGCTGCCACCGGATTCTCAGGGGTTGCAAAGCTTGAGAAGACAAGGTTGTACCAAACAACGTCGGGCTTCAGCTGCCGAATCACTTTCAAAAGGCGCATAGGGGTGGCCACGCTGCCGAATTTCCAGCAGCGGATCACGTTGAACTCCGGCAACTCCGACATTTGATCAGCCTTTTGCGAATTGCCATCTTCATCAGTTGCGAATTCATAATCCGTCAACTCGTCGGCAAGTATCGTCAATTCGACGTCAGGATTGCACTGCAATTGCCGCGCGATATGAAAGGCATACTCGTTCAACTGGCGACCACTCGGAGGAAACGTTGCAACCAGGCAGATTCTCATAGGATTCCGCTTTCAAAAAAGACTGATGCGCACATAAGGTCTAAGCTGTTGATTTTGGCCTCCAGTAAAGTTGAAGAAAGTCTCCTCTTGCATGCCTGCCGAAAATCGAATCGGATACTGGAGGACAACTGTTCCGGAGTCGTCGTTGAATTTGCGATGGAAAGGCCTCGCATACGAGATGGAAAAGCCATTTTGGATCGTGTCGTAAGCATGAAAGCCTCTCGTACTGGAGTAGGCAGTTGAAACTTGCATGTCCCAGTTACGATTTGGGGTGAAATCAACGGTTCCCGCCGGGCGAAGATTCTGCGCAATTCCAGAATCTGCCCCAACGACTCGCCATGCCCGCAAATCCTCTGCCACAGCCTTTACTGTCAGTCGCTCCCCGAAGCGACGCTCCAGGCCGATGTAGGACGACGTTAAGTAGTCTTCGAAGTGCACGGGAGAGAACTGCTGATCGTTGGATCCCCAACCAACTACGAGAGCGGTCTTACCCCATGGCGCACCGACTCGAAAATCAATCGCACCGGCAAGGGCCTGCGAATGCAGATTGCTCTCAGTGAATGGGCCTGACTCCCGTATGAAATAACCACTTACAGAAACCGCATTGAAAAAAGAACTCGTCGACATATAGGTGAATATGCGAAACAGGTTTTGATTCATCGCAACCGGCGATTCTGAGTCACGGCGAACTGTGGCCTGAACGCCGCTATTGAATGTCAGCACATTGCTTCCGATATTGATCGTGGGGTTCAGCCCAACGTTAAATGTGTAGTCGGTCGTATCGCGGCTGACGATTGAGTTGGTACTGGGCACTGAGATCTGTCCTCGGGCGTTCCGCACCTGGAAGAATCCACTTGTGGTCGGCAGATGACCCAGGTGCAGATGGTAGGCGTTGGTCCATTGCGCCTCCAGTGAGGAACGTGGTGGGGGAAGAAGCGTGGTATTGGAACCCTGCACCGGAAGGGTCGCATCCAGCTTGGAGTCCAGAACATAAACCGTCGAATCTTCGAAGATTGGTTCCACTGAAAAGTCCGAAAGCACGCTCACGACGGGGGTGATCCTGAATCCCTCGTCAGCACCTGCCTGGAGCAATGCCTGCTCGGCGGTTTGATCTTCACCTTCAGCATTTGAGGCCTGTGCAAACGAGGTGAGGGCCTGGGCGTCGTGGTGCTGCTGGCGATAGACATTGGCCTGCGCCAGAAGATACTGATAATCAGGCGCGCTGTCTGCGGAGGCACTGACCGCAGAAAGCTCGGCCTGCGCTCTGGAAGTGTCACCCAAAGCGAGATAGTTGTTAGCCAGCCCAATCCGAACTTCTGCGTCTGGAGCCCCCGCAGCCTTCGCACGCTGAAGGTACGATTGCGACAGTTCGTAGTCATGCATAGATCGGAGAACATCCGCGGCCGCAATGAACTGGCTGCCGCTTGGCGGCGAAGTGTCACCTGCATCGCCTTCCAACTGGGCTAACGCAATCTGCCTTTCCGCATCCTCGGAATGGCCTTGATCCGCCATGAGCTGGGCGATCGCAAGACGAACGCTTACACGATCACTATCCACTGCCAGGAGCGCTTTGCGAAATCTTTCCATGGCGGCAGCGTGATCACCGACAGTGCTGAGTGCCTCTCCCGTTGAGACGTATATTTCACTTTGCGTGGATTGTGAATTGATTTTGGCGTTCGGAGCTGGTTCGGCATGCAGTTCCGCCAGCTGCACATTTTGCAAAGTTTGGTCGCGATTTTGCAAGTTCGCATAGGACCGCGCGAGCATGGCATAGACAGCAGCGCTGTCTGGAGAATCTTTTGCCGCTATTGTCAGTTCATCGATCGCATCGTGGTACTGCCGCTCTGCAAAGAAGGTGTTTCCCAACCCCAGGTGGAGTGCACCGTCATTGGGAGTGAACTTCAAAGCAGCCCTGTACTCATTGGCAGCTTCGATAAGCATGTCTTGCCGCCCATAGGCTGTTGCGCGAATCACGTGAATGTCCCGCGAATCGCCCAACGTCCGCTCTGCCAGTTCAGCCTGTCGAATCGCCAACTGTGGTTTGTGCAAATCGAGGCTCGCATAGGCGAGTCCGAGGTGCGCCTCGCCGTTGTTCGGCTCTCTCTTGAGGGCTGACTCAAAATCGGTTGAAGCCTCTTGTGGCTGATCGAGGTCATTCATCATGTAGCCGCGGTTCACGTATGCCGTAACCACTTCAGGATCCCGATTCAGCGCTTCCGTGAAATCCTGGCGCGCCAGATCTGAGAGGCCTTGATGCTTATGCACATATCCTTCCAACAGCGGAATGTCAGGCTCTTTCGGAAGGACGCTCAGATTCTCCGTGGTCAGTGTCAGGAGCTCGTCATATTTTCCGAGATGGAGAAGATCGTAACCAAGATAGACAACCACGTCCCTGTCTCGTGGCAGCACTTTGATTGCTTCCCGGCCAACTTCGGCAGATTCCTGATACTCGCCGTTGAAGCTGAGGTATCGCTCTTTCTCTCGAAGGATCTGAGGCTCCTTGTCCATTTCGCCCTTAACCCGACTCAGCCATGTTCCAGCCAGGCTCAGATCATGCGCTTCGATTGCGGCGTTCATTCCCCCTGCCAGAATCAGCGTGTTCCCTGGGGCGAGTGAATACCCTTTGATGTAAGAGGACTCGGCTCGTGCGAAGTCACGGCGCGCAGTGTAAAGGTCACCAAGGGCAAGATAGGGTATGTACAACGCAGGATAGGCTTGCGCCAAGTGCTGAAAATACTTTTCCGCATCCTGATCGCGCCCTGCGGCGCGCGACGCATAGCCGAGAGAGGTCAGCGCGAACTCGTTGACCGGATCAATCGCAAGGATCTGCTTGTAGACTGCAATCGCGTTATCGATGCGGCCAAGCTTCATCAGGATATCCCCGTTGAGTTGCAAATCATCGCGATCATGGGAATTGATGGAAAGAGCCTCCCCGATGTCTGCCAGCGCACCGCCGGGGTCTTCGGCGCTCATCTTGATCAAAGCTCTCAGGCGAAGAAACTGTGCCCTTCCGGAGGTTTGATCGTTCAACCCGTTTATCTCGGATTGCGCAATCTGAAGTTGATGATGGGCGGCGTTCTCGTCTCCCTGATTCCGATAAATCTCCATCAGGTCCATATGTAATTGGATTCCATAGAGCGCCCCCTCCGCTGGACTTGCGGGCAGGTTAGCCAGGGCTGCACTGTATTCCCGAACAGCCTCATCGCCGTGCTCCTGCAATCTCGCAATCTCTCCGCGGATTGCGTGCAGCCGATACGAATCGACATCCAGGCCTGCTGCGTGATTCAGAAATGAATTCGCCTTCTCTATTGAGCCGCCGGCGAATTCGGCCTGTGCCGCAGAAAGTTGCAGATCCAGATCTTTCGGTGCAGCATTGGCCGCTTCCTCATAGAGGCGAGCGGAATCGCTTAACTTACCATCGAGTTGGAGGGTGTAAGCAAGCTCAGCAATCACGTCCGGCTTAGGCTTGCGAATCGACTTAAGCGCGGCAATCGCTTCGGAGTAGTTGCCGGCCTCGCGGTAGTATCCAGCCATCGCTCGCTGGACATCCGGATTATCCGGAGCATGCTGTTTGGCCAACTCCAGATATTGATTTGCCAGATCCATTTTCTTCAGGTGCTGATAGCTGAGCGCCATCAGCAACTCCGGTCGCGCTCCAGGCTGAATTCGTTCCGCTTTGCCCAGCCAATCGATAGCATCGGCGTAGTCTGCCGATCTCATATAGAGGTCCCCGAGCAACAGGGCATCGTCAGCACGCCTGGGTTCTGAGGCAATCACTTGTTTGAGAAGCCTCTCTGCATCATCGGCGCGACCCATCAAGCTGTAGGTCTGGGCAAGGCCGGAGATTCCCTCGAGAGCCGCAGGACTAAGGTGAAGACCTCGATCATAGGCTTCTACCGAGAGCGGATACCTACCGCTGAGCCGCGCTGCATAGCCGAGCAGAAACCATAACTGGGGGTCATTGGGAGCAGCTTGAGCAGCACGTTGTGCGTAGTCAAGCGCGAGCGCATGGTTCCCTTGTTGCAGCGCCAACTGCGCCGCGCGCGCAAGACGCGCATTCTGAATATTTGAACCCCAACCCAACGGCTGATCAGGAGACTGTGCCTTATTGGTCTGGGCCTGAGGGGCTTTTGACGCATCGGGTCCCACGCTGTAGGTCTGTGCATTGACGCCGCAAGCGGTTACGATGAACACCAACATCAACGCGAACTTCAGGGAATAGGATCCCGCAATCAAAGAGCCCACTGCGCGAAGCCGCGTTGGGTCATTTGATCCGGAGAACGCATCCAACGTTGGCTGAATGTACACTATCGACTCCTGGCGTATTTCCAGTAAAGACAAGACAGCAGTTAGCGCCCGACGGGCGCATGCGCGACCATCATTCCCCATGAACAGCGATCAGGATGCATCGTTAAAGACATCTTTCAGTGTTAACGCCCGTTCCTGACTCGCCACCCGTAATTCTGAATCGCACATCGGCATAAACCTATTTGGTCTCTTTTCCCGCCGCCATGAATCGAAGGTGTGCGAGAAGAGTGAGACACTTGCTTGACTCACCCTACCCGTTTGCTTTTTTGAATCCTGAGCGATTTTGACCACGAACAAGTAGGCGGCTCGGAATCCTTCTCTCGAATTTGCAGATCATTTCGCAACTAAGACTCAGGCTTCAGTAGAGTCGAGCGCAGTCTGGAAACTTGCGATTGCGGGTACGCGTTTTCAAAGGCTGCAACGGGTAAAAGGCGCGGAGTCTATAACCTACATAGACGATGACGAGAAATTCATTTCTTCTCAAGCAAATGTCCAGCGCGACAGCAGGTAATCATTCAAGGCATTCCTAATGCGCGTTACCAGCTCGGAGAGCAAGCCTGCGCGATGTTCGGGTGATTGCACCAAAGTGGTAGTTATCATCAAATGCCGCTGTCCGAAATTGATCAGACCCAGGACTCGATAGATAAGAGACTTGATCTCATGGCGGGCCTGAGCCAAGTACTGGGTGACCACTGCGAGCAGGGCATAAAGTCATTGAAGAGTAACTTGCGCAGAGTGCGTTGATAGAATCCAACGATTTGTTTGAGAGGCAAAGTGCAGAGAGCTGATTTCAACGCGCAGGCGGTACGGCCAATCCCGATGAGCCTCATCCTGTTGACCGTGGTCGTAGTTCACTTGCCGCTTCTTCTCATGAAGTTGCCGTTGCAATCCTACGATGCAAACTTCCATATCTTCTTTGCCTCCCATTATGTTCACCACTGGTTCAACCCCTGGAATCCAAAATGGTATGCAGGCTTTTCGCAGACCACGTATCCCCCTCTGACGCAGCAATGGGTGGCGCTGGTGTCTCGTATCCTTGGCTTAGACATGGCATATATGGCTGTGCAATTTGCCGCCATCGTGCTTCTTGCGCTCGGCGTCTACCGATTTTCGCTTCTGTGGGTAAGCGCGCGCGCCGCGTCAATCGCTGCGCTGGCAAGTGTTTTTCTCGGATCAGAAAGCTTCCTGGTCTATTCCGCCGGGCAATTGGGTACAACTTGCGCGGCGCCAATTTATTTGAATGCTCTGCCATTTCTCTTCGAGTGGATCAGGCAAGGTAAATGGCGATCGTTTCTGAAGGCGAGTGTGCTTTTCACGGCTGCTGCAGCCGCACACCATGCCACTCTTCTGTTTGGTTCATTCTTCTTTGCAGTGCCCGTACTGGTGTTGGTGTTTCTTGACCGGCAGGATGACGAGCGGGTTTCGGCGTCGGCTTTTGTAGGCCGCACCGCCGCTATCGCGGTGGTTGTGGGCGCGGCGATTGCCGTCGTGCTTCTTCCGTTTTGGATCGCACTGATTCATAATCCCGTCACGCAGGCTCCCATCCCGCACCCAAGCCGGGCAAACTACATCCTGAGTCCGCAGTGGGGGCTCAACTACTTTATCGTTCCGTATGGAGCACTCATCCTGGCGCTACCATTCATCTTCATACGAGGATCAATGGTCACTCGGCTTCGTCCGTTGCTGATTGGCTTCTGGGTTGCATTTATGGTCGGACTCGGTGGGACAACGCCCGTCGGCCATATTCTGCTTGGCCGCGCGTTTGACGTATTGACGATGGAGCGCTTTAGTTACTGGGCAACCTTGCTCGCGCTGCCCTTTGTAGGGCTCCTGGCCTCGGAACTCATTGATCGATATCGATCGTGGGCAGTGGTCAGCTTGACGGTGGCAGCTGCATTGAGTTGTGCACTCGCTGTGTCCTGGGCAACTTATCGGCCGGCAGATGCAGAGGATTTCAAGGTGGATACTGTCGCCTTGTGGCTCAATCGTGACGGACACGATCAGTACCGCTACATCACGCTTGGATTTGGAAACAAGATCGCACGTTTGGCAGTCATGACAGATGCCAGCAGCGTGGACGGCGAGTGGAATTCAGGTCGAACGTTACCGGAACTCACCCAGTTTGGCGGTGGAGCGCTCACCAGTTCGAAATACTTTAACAAAGCGGGACTCGATGCACTTCGCGCAATGCTGATGCACGCCGATCATTACGGATTGAAATGGGTCTTTGTACGGGATCACTATTATGATCCGCTTCTATCCTTTGCCGGCTGGCGTCAGGTGGATAGCCTTGAAGACAAGACGATAACTGTTTGGAGCAAAGACGGAGTGCCGCCGGCGACACCGGTGAACTCGGCGCAAATGCCTCCGCACTGGCAAGGCCTCATGTGGGGCATTCTTCCATTCGGCAGTAGTCTGCTGGCGATCCTGGTGATTTTCATTCCGGAGCGCAGGCGTGGCATGCGTCGCTCGAACGACTCCTTTTCCAGCGACAAACTTCTCGCGGAAAGGATGGCATCGTGAAAAAGGGACATCTTTTCGCCGCGCTTCTCGGAGCGCTTACCGTTGTACTCATTTTGATCGGAACCGAATGGCCTGTGCCATCTGCTGCCGCATATGCCGGCGGCGGGGGCCTGCTGCGTTCATCGTCAACGCCCGAAGAGACCGCTGCGAATCTGGTCGACGAAATCCGCATGCAAGCCTGGGACAAGGCGTATGCCAGTCTCGCCAACAAGGCTCAGTTTACCGAGGATGAGTTCAAGCGCGATATAACCGGATACTATCCAAGCTTGCGGACCTATGCGACATTGGAGAGCTTTGAGGTTACTCCGCTTCATGAGTCAGCCGACGAAGCAGAGATTCGCGTCAAGCTGCACTGGTCTACTGTGGTGGGCGTCAGCGTGAGTACACGTGACCTGCACATGATGAGAAATGGCGACCACTGGGAAGCCGAGTGGCCAATTGTCAAAGAGGCTGTCGTGCCGCCGCAAGTGATCCCTGTAAATTACTTGCGCTGGGATGTAATCTACCGCGGCCCCGGAGATGATTGGGGCATCCAGGATGTGGAAGCACCCCATGTGCGCATTGTCGACATGCATCCTGTAGAGCGCGCCGAAGGCCTGGTGATCCTGGGTGAACTTCTGAATGAAGATGTTGTGCCTGCCAATGTGTCGGTCACTGCGACGCTGCTTTCGAAGAGCCAATCACCGATCGCAACCGAAGGCAGCTTTGACAAAATCTCTCACCTTTTGCTGCCGAAGCAGGTTACGCCGTTTCTGATTGAGTTTTCCAATGTGACTTTGTCTCAAGTTGGCAGCGTTCGTATGGTTCCAACATCATCCCTCGTCTCTGCTTCGGCGGACCCAGTTATTGAGATCGAGGATCAACAGTTGAATCCGGCGCCGGGCGCTTCGTTGACTGGTCAACTCATCAACCAGAGCGGCCAGATTGTCAACGTGGCGCACGTTCTTGGAACTTTCTACGATAAGACCGGACAGGTTGTCTGGGTGGCCGACGAGTATATCGACAGGGCGCTCTTGCCACAGACACCGATTCCGTTCGAAATCCATATTCCTCAGGATCTGGCGAGCCAGGTCAGCAGTCAGCGCACGGTCGTAGCAACGTACAGCTCCGGAGGATCACAGTGATAGTAAGATGGGCGCTCTTGCTCGGCGGCCTGGTCGTCGCCATGGCGCAACTTGCCCATGCGGCAGGCGGGAGCATGGGCTTGCCAAAAACTATCGAAGCGGGCAGTTCATTCTCGATTCAGACCCCGGGAAGCGGCAATGCATCGCTCTACATCATTGGCATTGGGCAGGTACTCAAACGTGATGTCCAGTTGGGACAGATTGTTTTCTTTGCCGCAGGCTCGCTCTTCAATGCCGGCCACTACCTGGCGGTTCTTGCTGGGGACTCATCCACCGAGACGGAGTCATTCGATGTTGTGCCAGCAAATAAACCGTCAAATCTGAGCTTTCTTGCAAAGCCTTCTCGTCTTCCGGTCGGCCAGCCTGATGGCATCAGTGGCGCCGTCTATGTCTTCGATGCATATCACAATCTAATCTCTGTCCCAACTCCAGTGTCGTTTGAACTATCGAGTCCATCTGGCACAATTCAAAAGCGCGCAGCGATTGCAAGGGAAGGTGCTGCCTGGGCTCAAATGGACTCTACGGCCCTGCAAGGCATGGATGAATTTGTTGTTCGAGCTGGTGACATTTCAAGCGCCCGCGTCGTAGGGCAGGTTCCGGGTGATCCATGCGGATTGAAGATGACCGCTCGGCAGTCGGGTCAGCAGGCTGTCCTGGTTACGGACGCGGTACGCGACTGCAACGGGAACGCGGTACTGGACGGAACTATCGTAACCTTTACCGAGACATACAACGGATCACAGTCGACCATCGACGAGCCTCTCAAACACGGTATAGCGCAGGTGACCATTTCCGCTCATAACGGAGCGATGTTTTCTGTAGCATGTGGAGTTGCCATGGGGAATCAGATTCGTTGGGAGAAATGACTATGTCAAAGTCTTTCCTGATCCTGTGCACGGTGTTGACCGCTGCCTCAGCCACGGTGACCGCTCAACCCACATTGCGCATTGAAGCAGCGAATCTGCAAAGTTCGCGCCCACTGCAGGACCAGACCGGCAAAGCGGCGATTCGAGACTATTTGCAGTCCTGGCAAGCCTTGACGGAGGCGCTTGAGCAGAATCGGGCAGGTCTGCTCGAAGCCGATTTCGTGGGCTCAGCCAAAGATACTCTTGCCGCAACAATCCAGCAGCAAACCGCGCTGGGGATCAGCACACGCTATCAGGATCGTTCGCACGATCTTCAATTGGTGTTCTACTCGCCGGAGGGGCTGTCGATTGAACTGACTGACAACGTTGATTATGACGTACAACTGTTAGACCAGGGCAGGATCAAAACAACACAGCATGTACGTGCGCGATACCTCATAGTACTAACACCCGCTGAAGTACGTTGGAAAGTGCGAGTGTTCCAGGGGACGCCGAGATGAGGTCAGATATCGAATTCGGGAGTGACGTTACCCGGTACTTTGGATAACGGCGAAGTGAACGAGTACGAGCTTCCAAATGAAAGCTCAACCCGAACCCCCAGGAGTCGAAAATGATATCTGTTGTCGTCCCAATCTATAACGAAGAAGACCTGATTGTGAGTTTCCATGAGGCAGTTGCAGGCTTCCTCGAGGGTATGCGAATGCCATGGGAAGTCGTGTATGTGAACGATGGCTCCAAGGATTCATCTCTTGATCTGCTTCGAGCATTGCAAGCGCAGGATACCCATGTGGTGGTTGTAGAGCTTTCCCGCAACTGGGGGCACATGGGAGCAATCACGGCGGGCATCAAGACGGCACGCGGCAACGCGGTAATCCTCATGGATGGCGATTTTCAGGACCCGCCGGCAGTTTTACCCCAGCTGATTGCGGCGTGGAGAGACGGTGCAGAGGTTGTGGTTGCAGTGAGGAGAAGCAGGCAAGAGCGGCGCAAGGTGTTGGCCAAGCTCTTCCCACTCTTCTATCGAGTTTTAGGAGCGCTCTCCGACTACCCCATACCTCTGAATGCAGGCATATTCAGCCTAATGGATCGAAAGGCTGTTGACGCAGTGAATGCCATGGAAGAGAAAAGCCGATATTTGCCGGGGCTACGCGCATGGGTTGGCTATAGGAATACGGTGGTCTACTATGATCGGCAGGACAGGGCGGCCGGCGAAGGCAAGCTCTCGTTTATGAGCCGCATCAAGTATGCGATGGATGCGATTACCAGTTTCAGCTATAAACCTTTGCGCCTTAGTTTTGCATTGTTTTGTTTCTCTACCTGCGTGGCTGGACTTATGGCATTCTTTATGTTGCTTTCAAAGAGTTCAGTGGACACCGCGGGGTTTGCTGTCGCAGCCTCAGTGTTCTTTGTCGGCGGTTTGTTGCTTCTCTGTTTGGGGGTGCTGGGCGAATATCTTGGGCGTGTTTACGACGAGGTGCGTAGCCGTCCGCTTTCAATCATCAGCACCGTTCACCGTTCCCCTGCCATGAACGTTCCGCAATTAGGTATAGTTGCAGGCCAAGCCGACAACGACCGTATCCAGGATGCAATCGACGCGGCGTAAAGATGCAGATAGCTTCCGGCGGAAGCCGGTGGCTATCTGTTTCTGCACGTTGAATCAGCTCGTACATAAGTTCAAAAGGAAACTCATACTTACATAATCTTCAAGGCCCGTGCACCGATCTGTGACCTGAACCAACACTTTCTAAGACACTAGGCGAGCATACGGACTGTTCTCGACTCTCACACGGGCGGTCGCTTCAATTCTTAGCTGGAGATTGTCCCGAGGCGGGAGACGAAGGGGGCCCCAGCCCTCCGATTCCGCAGGTGGGAATGCCGTCCTCAATCGCCGTGCCCTCTTCGTGATCATTCCATGTCTCGATCATGATGAAGGGTGGAGGATCGTCAGGTGGAAAATACCTGTGCCAAAAATTCAAAGTGTCAGTATAGGTCTGGCCGCAGCGCGCAGAGATATGCCGATTAAGCCCCCACGATGCTTTGACATCATCGAATCCTGCCCACGCTCCCCCGACAACAATCTTGTCAGAATACTTTGTACCCATGGTCAGATAGAAATCGCTTAGATATTGGTCTCCCCAGTTACTGCCATCCGGCGCCCAGCCCTTTTCTCCGGGACTGATCCACGCATAGAAGCCGTCAAACGCGTCTGCGTACTTGCCGGGCAGGTTCTCATAAATAAGCAAGGGTTGAGGATTCCATTTGTTCAACCGAGCACGTACGAGGTCCCAGTTCGTGTAACCCCCCTTGGGAAATATGAAGATCACTGGCCGGCCTTCGTAAGTGAGGTATGCCTGATGTCCTGACGATTTCGAAGAAAGATAGGTGTCCTGAAACATTGTCAGGTCTGCGATCGCCTGGTCAGTCGCGCCTTCCTCCTCGTCGGCTTCGTCGTACATCATTGCCACATGGAAATTGTTGCCAGACGCGATCATCTGCATCAAGGCATAGCTGCGATCGATGAAAGGCTCGCGGTCGCCGTACCAATCCACCACAAATGCGGATATTCCCATCACTTTGGCCTGGGCGATCTGGTTCTTGATTTCAGCAGAATCATGGGAAGAGTAGCCGACTGAGATGTGCTTGGGATGTCCAAACCATGCCTCGTACAAGGCAATTGTCTCCGGAGTGGTCCCTATAGCCCGATGGTTTAGTCGTAGCGACTGACTCGACCCGGGACCAGAGCATCCATGGGGAAGCAGGAGAAAGATAAGGATTGCAATTCGTGCGCTATTTAGCATCTGCTTCTCTGTTAGAGGCATTGGGAGCGTCTTGGGTTGTCATCAATACAAAGCAATGCCCCATTAGTTATCCGTTCTGAGCAGCCGACGCTCCACCCGCAGCATCTTACAATCTATCGGTGCAATTAGAGCCTATTGTGTGATTGGCGTAGGTTCACTTCTGTAATGCGAGCCGGGATTCAAGAATGCGGTGATTGGTTTGGTCCACAAGGTGAAAACGCTGCAGGCCCGCATTGTCTCCGGAAGCGTTATTTTGCTTTCTGGATCCGGTCTTACGACTGCTGTCAACCTTGCCTACAACATTGCGATCGCGCGCTTCCTCGGACCCCAGGGTTTTGGACACGCCACGGCTGTCTACACAATTCTTACCCTGATATCCGCTGTGACACTCTCTTTTCAAATAGTTTCCGCGAAAGTGGTCGCACAGCAGAGCTCTCCAGAGAAGAAAGCCGCTGCCTATCGTGGATTTCATCGAAGCGCGTGGGGATGTGGGATCCTCGTTGCGCTCATGTTGCTACTGTTTCAGAGGCCGATCGCAGATTATCTAAATCTGCCGGGTTCCGCGCTGGTGGCTCTCCTCGCCGTCGGCGCTGCATTCTACGTTCCATTAGGATGCCGACGTGGCTACATTCAAGGCACCTACGGATTTCGTGGTCTTGCCACGAACCTTGTCGCTGAAGGTGTTGTTCGGCTCGGCGGATCGCTCCTCTTGATCCTGCTCGGCTTTGGTGTAGCTGGAGTGATCGCAGCCAACTCAGCAGCGGTTGCTGTGGCTTACCTTGCTGCCGCACCGAAGCTGGCTACCAAGGTTCCAAATCCTCTTCGCTTCTTGTATGCGCTTCGCGAGACTTCTCAGGCAATGGTGTTCTTCTCCGGCCAGGTGCTTATAAACAACTGCGATATTGTGCTGGTGGAGCACTTCTTTCCTGCAAAGGAGGCCGGACTCTATGCGGCCGTGGCCATGGTTGGCAGGGTGATATTCTCCTTTTCCTCCGCTGTCGTCAATTCCATGTTTCCGCTTGTGGCCGGTACGCGCGATGAGGAGAGGCGGGATCTGCGGGTAATCTCAACCTCGCTTTTGCTGGTGTTGGGCATCGGCACGATTCTGGTCCTTGGCCTGGGCATCGCACCTTCTGGAATCTGGACAACGTTCTTCGGCGCAGGATTCCAGATCGTTGGCAAGTACAACCTGCCTTATCTCTTAGCTCTATATGCCATTACGGCAATAATCTACTCGCTCAGTGTCGTGATTATCACTTTCGAAATGTCCTACAAGATCGCCAACACAAGTTGGGTGCAGTTGGCGTTAAGCGGTGTCGTCATAGCCGGAATTTGCATCTTCCATTCGTCGTTGCGCGAAGTAATTCTCGTACAACTCATCCTTATGGTAGTTCTACTTGCTGTTGTGGCCGCTCCATTCCTTGTCGATCTGCTCGCAAGCTCGGGAGAAGTGATGCGGCCCGTGAGGGGCCAGCCGGCGAGGTTGATTCGGCGCGCAACGGAGGACGAAGTGATTGCCGAGTTTCTCAAGAGCGACTTTCACTCTCCGGCTTTCAGCGAATACCGGGAGAGCTTGCGTGAAGTAGTCAACAGTCCAGATCTTGACGACGCTGGTGAAAATGCAAAGCGGCGGGCCCTCCTCTATCTTCGCCACCTTTCCTTGTGGAAACAGATCCCCGCGGGGACGAAGTGGTATGAGATGGAGATCGACGAAGCAAATCTCGGACAGATCCAGGCATTCCCACGGGCCCACTGGCGCAGAATCGCCCGCGGCAACTTTTCAATCACCGAAGTTGCCGAAGGCGTGCGGACGCGTAAGGACCTGGTCGATTTGTCTTTCCTGTTGAAGATATTATCGATTGGCAATCGGCTTCGTCTCGACGAGCCAGGCTTTAGCGCCGTGATTCTTATTGGCCTGAACGAAAACGAACGCATGACGATCGTGGATGGAAATCATCGGCTGGTCGCGGCGATGCTATCAACACCAAGTGCGGTAAAGAAACTTCGCTTTCTGTGCGGGTTGTCGCCGCGTATGGCAGAGTGCTGTTGGTACAACACGAACCTCCTAACTCTTTGCCGATATGGGATAAACAAACTCACAGGCGCGATTCGCAATCCAGAGGCTGAGCTTGCACAGATAATGCAGAACTCAACATAGGTGGTTGGCGTTGGTGATTGTCGCTGTAGGGCACATCAGTAGCAACGGTCTGAAATCTACGAAGATCGCCAAGTGCAAAGGGACGGAACAAGAAACCGATCACAGGAGATGAAAATGAAAAGTAGAGCATGCACATTGGAGGTGAAAGAGTTTCCGGACCCATTGAATGCGATCCGGGGGCAGCGCTTCTTAGGCGAATTGCAAAGCAAGTTACATGACGACCGCCCGTACATCGTACTTGACTGCTCCAAGGTAAACCAGTTGGATAGGCCCGCGATTCAACTTCTGCTTTGCTGCCTTGAAGAAGCGATAAAGCGCAACGGCGACGTCAAACTTGCAGCGGTCCCTCCGGGAGCAAGATCTGCTCTCAAGCTCATCGGAGTGGACAGACTATTTGAGATGTTTGACACGAATGCTGAAGCGGTAAACAGCTTCCGCGGACTTTCTGCGGAGAGCATGTCGCACGGACCTGGCCTGACAGCGCTCACCGGTCCTTTGGGAATGTAGCATAGCCGCTTTGGAACGGATGTTCTGAAGTGCAAGGTAGAACAAGATTGGGTGCATAAATGAGAATCTTCGCTAGCTGCTTGAGAAGCGAGATCGCTTTTGGTCTTGTGATGATCTTGGCGGTGCCGATAGCGCAGGCCACGGCATCGCCGCAACAGTCTATCAGTGGTCAGGCGCCGCAGAATCTACCGGCCGGTCAAAACCAATCAGGAGGCTCAGTCAGTCAAGTGGAAAGTGTGGCTCCTGAGACAAGCAGGTCTGAGGCAACACTTCCTGAAAGTCCAGCTCCAACTCAACCGCAAACGGCGGATCAGAGCGGACAACCCTCCGCGGCACAATCCGCCTCAGAGCAACAACTAGAAGCCACTCCAAAGCCGGTCGGTGCTGCCGCAGCTCCCTTTGAGAGGACCACCGGAGTTGCTGCATCCAGGCCGGCGGGAGCAGTGATCGCACCGGCAAAACAGCGGCGAGCGCGTTCCATCCTGATCAGAGTGAGCATCGTGGTAGGCGGGGCGGTTGCCATTGGAACTGTCGTCGCACTTTCCCATGGCAGCCCGAGCAGGCCCTAACTGAATTCCAACCAAGGCAAGTTCTGGAACTTTGGAGAGCCGTGATGGATTCGTTCCGAAAGAATAATCTAGCCAACTTTGTAAGTTTCTCCGGTATTGATGGCGCAGGGAAAAGCACTCAAATCGAGGCTCTTTGCACATGGCTTAGGGAGGACAGCCGAAAGGTTCTTGTAATCAGGTTCTGGGATGATGTTGCGCGTTTGACCACACTCCGTGAATCGACTGGTCACAGACTGTTCAAGGGTGACAATGGGATTGGAACGCCCGCTTTACCAATCAACCGAAGAGACAAGAACGTCAAGTCATCTCTCATGACGGGGGTCAGGTTGATTCTTTACTTCCTGGACGCTCTTTCGCTGAGGGCGGCGGTTCGAAAGGCTTTGCGCTCGGACGCCGATCTAGTCATCTTCGATCGATACAGCTATGACGAACTCGCGAACTTGCCCCTGGGCAATCCAGCAATTCGTATGTATATTCGGTTGATCAACAAGATTGTTCCAAAACCCCAAATCAGCTATTTTCTCGATGCGGACCCGGCGAAGGCTCGTGAGCGAAAACCTGAATACCCTCTCGAATTCCTTCATACCAATCGGCAGTCGTTTCTGGAACTCAGCGATCAAATCGGCGGGATCTCCGTGATACCTTCAATGCCGATCCAGGAAGTCAAGCGTGCAATCTTCCGACTTGCCTTCGAGAAAATATCGTTTAGAGCTCTCGACGGGAAGAGCAAAGGCGACGCGCCTGTGAACGCTGATAGCATCCAATTGGCGGGGCTCGACAGGGCGTAACCCCAGCGAGCCCGTTGTTGAAGTGCCGATATGCCTTGGACCGAGACGACTCCTGAAGGCCGAGCTAGGTAGCCGACGGCCTTGCGCACTCTACC